>Ga0265798_10000072_pt1 | contig 209115 bp, 175 predicted proteins | sample P3T30metagenome_FD_192430 | JGI IMG/M metagenome (GOLD analysis project Ga0265798, IMG submission 192430) | Plant litter microbial communities from East Loma Ridge, Irvine, California - P3 T30 | ecosystem: Environmental > Terrestrial > Plant litter > Unclassified | place: USA: California... | reverse complement strand
CTGGAAATAGGGGTTCGATTCCCCTGCGGGCTACATCAGATAAGAAGGCTGTAAACGAAAAGTTTGCAGCCTTTTTTGTTATGCCTTTAGCTTGCTTTCAAGGTGTTAGCTTCCAAAAAGCAGGTACGTAATCAATGATGCCATGGTCAGCCATGCGGTAAATGATCCAGCACGGTAGCCCCGGCATTTATCATCGCTGCGCCCCAGATTCTATTTATTCCCGCATTCAGGGTAATCCCACCCAACAGTCCACCAATTACTGCCCCAATGATCAGGCTATAAGCTGGTGAGACTTTCCGGATGATTAAAATAATGGATACTGATAATCCAAACAAGGCTCCAAATGTACTCATGACTGAGATGTATTGAAGTACTTCAGCGTGCGAAACAGCTGATCAAGTGTTCTTGTAATGTTATCAATGGTAAATTCATGTTCCATGGCACGCTGCATAGAAACAGGGTAGGGGATTATTGGAAGCACCGCAAGGAAGCCCAGGCTGTTTAGCATTAGGATGTCTTGTACACCTCCACTAATGGCAATCACCGGAATGTTTTGTTGTAGGGCGGCCCTTAAAATAGTGACCGGGGCTTTTCCCATGCTGGTTTGTTGGTCCATTTTACCTTCGCCCGTAATCACCAGGTCGGCATCTTTAATAATGTGCTGAAAGTTGAGTGCATCAAGAATCATCTGTGCACCTTGCTTTAATGATGCGTTTGCAAAGGCCATGAACCCTCCGCCAAGGCCACCAACGGCACCTGAACCAGGGATCGTGTTGATGTCTACGCTCCTCGTCTTTTTAACTACATCTACAAAGTTCTTCATCCCTTCTTCAAGCATTTCTATGGCTTGATCGTCTGCGCCTTTCTGGCGGGCGTAAACATGGGCAGCGCCCCTGGGGCCGGTACAAGGGTTGTCTACATCGCAGGCAATGGTAAAAGTAGCAGCTAAGAAGGAAGGAATTGCGGCAGATTGGTCAATGCTTAGGATTTCGCCTAAGATCTCTCCGCCAAGGGGTAGCTCCTGTCCTTTGCTGTCCAAAAACTTAAAGCCAAGGGCTTGCAACATTCCAGTACCTGCATCATTTGTGGCACTTCCGCCAATGCCGATCAAAAAGTTTTCGCAGCCACGTGCGAGTGCATCTTTGATGAGTTCCCCCAATCCATAGGTGGAGCTCCGTAGCGGATTTCTTTCACCCTCCGGAACCAATGTAAGTCCACATGCACTTGCCATTTCCATTACGGCAGTTTTTTCATCAGCGAGGATGCCATATACAACATGTACGGGGTGCCCCATTGGTCCGCCCACCGTGCAACTGATTTCTTTGCCACCTGAAGTGGCAAGTAGGGCATCTACTGTACCTTCACCACCATCGGCCATGGGTATTTTTAAAATGGTACAGTTTGGATAGTTCTTGAGGATGGCCGCTTCCGCAGCGTCGGCTACTTCCAGCGAACTTACAGAACCTTTAAAGGAATCAGCCGCAATGACAATTTTCTTCATAAATCACCTGAAAAGTTAAACCTCCAACGCGCCCCGAAAGCCCCTTGCGGCGTAGTAGGACTCCGCACCATTGTGGTATACGAAGACAGTTCCGTATCGGTAATCTGCAAACAAAGCACCGCCTAAAGCTCTGATCGCAGCGGGTGTTTTAATCCAGCTAGAGGTTTTCATATCAAAGTGTCCAAGGGTTTGAAGCTGCCTGTATTGTTCTTCATTAAGTATTTTGATGCCCATTTCCTCAGCCATACCTAGCGCACTATGTTTTGGTTTGTTTTCCTTTCGGGATTCCAATGCGTCCTTGTCGTAGCAAATACTTCTACGTTGTTTAGGACTTTCTGCCGCGCAATCGAAGAAAAAATAGGTGTTCTGTGCTTGATCGTAAGCGACTACATCGGGTTCTCCTCCGGTGTTTTCCATTTCATTTAGTGACCAGAGCTTATCTAAGTTTGCTTGTAACCGGGATTGTACTTCCTTCCAATTTAAGCCTGTATGACGATGCAAATGCTTTTCGAAGCGTGCTTTCAATGTGGAAAGCAGTTCATCAATTTGTTCCTGGGTTAATTTACTTTGTAAAGGCTTCATGAATTAAGGATTGCTATTTGAATCTGATTCACTTAGAATCATCAGATTTATTCATTCAGTATGTGGTACCTTATATATAAGGTGTGAGCTCCACTAAATTAAGGTAAATTGTTTATGGTCAAAGACTTGATTGCATTGTTTAATTTGTAGGGGAAATTTGTAATGAAACCTAGATTGATGATTACGATGGAGCAAATGAACAAAAATGAAGAGGTTACCCTAACCGTAATTGGTTCCGGGGATGCTTTTGGAAGCGGCGGAAGGTTAAATACCTGCTTTCATGTCCAGGCTGCGGACTGCCAGCTGCTGATTGACTGTGGTGCAACTGTTCTAAGCGGTTTGAAGCAGCGTGGTTTTCGGGTAGGGGACATTGATGCCATTCTGATCACGCACTTTCATGGGGATCATTATGGTGGATTACCATTCTTTTTGCTGGATTATGCCCGTCAGCAAGATGCCAAGCCATTGACGATCATCAGTCCACCTGGTGCGAAGCCACGTATCCAAAGCCTTTTAGATTTGCTTTATCCCGGCAGTCTTCAGCTCGACACACTTGCCCTGACTTTCATAGCATACCAGCCATTCGAGGTTTTAGAAACGACACATTTCGTTGTGCAGACCTTTCCGGTAATCCATGTTGCTGCAGCCTTGCCCAATGCATTTCGGATCCAGCTTGGAAAGCATGTAATCAGTTACTCCGGCGATACGGAATGGACTCCGGTTCTGGTGGATGTAGCGAAGGATGCTGACCTTTTTATCTGCCAGTGCAACTACTATGAAAAGGACGCGAAGGGACATCTGAACTATCGTACGTTGCAGCAGCATTTACCGGAGCTTAGCTGTAAGAAAATTTGGCTCACACACTTTGATGTGGATATGCTGGCGCACACGGAACAGGTGGAGTTAGAATATGCAGAAGATGGCAAGCAGATCACCATCGCTTAACAATTTTCAACAATATAATACCTTTAAGCTTAGTTCTTTGAGTATCCTTGTAGCGTATAAACGACCACTTGCGTTTAACTCATATCTAAACAATAATCTGTATGATGAAACATGTTTACCTGTTACTCGCTGTAATTTTAATTTCCGCCTGTGCGAAAGAAGACCTTATTGGACCAGCAAAGCTTAAAAATGGTCAGGAAGTGGAAGTCCTCGTTAGCGACCGTTATGGCGCAGTAGAAGACCCTTTGCTATTACTGCCATCCAATAAACCTGCAGAGATGTGGCTTGGCGGTTTCAGCGAACGTGAGCCAGGGTACACATACCGGGTTATTGCTAAAGTTGTTAAACCTGCTGAACCTTTACAGGATAGTCCATCTTACTGGCTGGAGTTTGTTAAAGTTGTTAGCAAGGAGAAGGTCAGCGTGACCGTACCTTTTGAACTTGCGTTGATTCAAACGATTGTGCCCGGCGGACCATTTATAAAGTTGAGAAAGGAAGGTGATCGGTATTTTATGGATGATAAGGTGAGCCTTAGGGCAGCTAACAATGAGGTAAAGGATCAACTTGAGGAGATTTGGGCCTTTAACAACTATTTGTCCGAAAGCTGGAAGAATACGAACACGGTTCCACCCATGAAATGGGAAGCAATTAAGGCTACGGTGACCCATGATCCCCAGCAGTTTGGGAAAGCCTACCTAATATCAAAAATTGAATTCAAGGCGCGTTAATGCGTCAAGCCTATTGAATATTCAGATATGCTATAAAAAAGAAGGCCGCTAGTTTTAAACTAGCGGCCTTCTTTTTTTAGAACTTGTTCACCCATTGTTCATAGGCATCTATAAAGGTTTTCAGGAACTGCTTTGTATCCTCCACCACATTGCCCTGATCATCAAATAAGGATTGTGCATTGCCAATGTAAGCTTCCGGCTGTTGCATCATCAACACATCTACGAAAACCATGGACTGCCGTAAGTGGTGGTTAGCTCCAAATCCGCCAAGTGCACTAATGGAAACACTAACCACAGCACCTGGTTTACCCGCAAGGCTGTTTTGGCCATAAGGTCTTGAAGCAACATCTATAGCGTTCTTCAAAACTGCAGTTGTACCGCGGTTGTACTCCGGTGTAAAGAATAACACGCCATCAGCTTCCTTAATTTTAGATCTAAAAGCTGTCCACTCCTGTGGTGGATTTCCATGGTCCAAATCTTCGTTATAGTACACCAAGTTCCCAATCTCCAGGAACTCAAGTTCCAAATTAGCGGATGCGAGGCTTTGAACCGCCTCAGCGATCTTTCTATTAAAAGAGTCTTTCCTTAAACTTCCAACGAGTACTGCAATTTTTTTACTAGCCATAATATGTTGTTTTACATACTCATAACCCAATAGCAGTTAAATAGTTCGTGACTAAAGCTAATCTTACAATACGCTGGCAGCTAGCACTACAAGCCGCTGTCGTCAAGCGCAAAAGTATTCTTCCTTTCCTTCCACTTTCCTTTTGTGAAATCCGGGAAGTCCTGCGGTGCATTACCTTCTTTTAAAGATTTCTCTGAAAGCGGTGTAATCACGCTCATCGTAAGTGAGTCGTAGATGTCGATAGGGGTTTGTTTACGTTGTTTAACCGCTTGTACGAATGCATTAAATACATACCAGTCCATACCGCCATGACCTGCGCCTTCTGCCTGCGAAGCATATTTCTTCCAGAGCGGGTGATCATACTTTTCGAACCACTTTGAAGCTTTGTCCCACTCATCGTGTTTGTCAGACTTGCCCTCGATGTAAATGGAGTTGTTAACATCCATCCAAATGCCTTCTGTACCTTGAACGCGGAAGCCCAATGAATACGGTCTTGGCAGGTGCGTGTCGTGGGTTAAGGTAACAGTTTCGCCATTGGCGCAATTCAGCATGGTTGTGGTCACATCGCCATTCTTAAACTTAATATTCGCGTTCTTGTGCCCTGGTGCAACCTTGTTGATATAGGTGTTGAGACCTCTGGATTTTGAAGAGAACGAAACGAGATTGGTAAAGCGGTTGCCTCGATTGATGTTCGCATAGTTCATTACCGGACCTGCGCCGTGCGTAGGATAGATGTCACCGTCGCGGTCCACATTCCATTGCGTACGCCACTGCGCTTCACCAACGGTATTGGGACCGAATTCAGCGCCTTTTCCACTGAAGTTCTTGCCGTCATTAAACAAGACCCCTCTAAGGTCGTGCTCGTAGCCGCCTTCCAGATGAATCAGCTCTCCGAAAACATTCTGGCGCACCATATTCAGCACAGCCATAACATCACGGCGGTAGCATACGTTTTCAAGGGTCATGTATGGGACCTTTGTTTCTTCGTAGACCTTCAAAATATCCCAGTGGTCCTGTTCGGTAACACCTGCGATAACCTCACAGCCGACATATTTTCCAGCGCGCATGGTGTCAATTGCTTGCTCCTTATGAAATTCCCAAGGGGTAGAAATGATCACTGCATCAATGTCTTTACGTGCAATAAGCTTCTTGTAAGCGTCAAGGCCGCCGGTGTATTCTGTGGGAAGCTTTTTCTTGGCCTTTACGAACTGCTCGCGGCAGTATTTTAGTGAGCTTTCCTGCGTGTCGCAAATGGCTACAATCTCCACATCATTGCGAAGTAAACCCTCGCCAATGTGATTTCTTCCACGTAGTCCAACACCGATATATCCAAGTCTTACTTTATCTGTATCTTTTCCGAATAACATGCCTGAGGGCAGGATGGTAAAGCCGGTTATGCCAACGGCAGTGTTTTTAACGAATTCTCTGCGATCCATAATGTGTTCTTATTTGGTTCTTAATATTTATTTGTAATAGCGGTCCACAATGGGACAGCGTTTGTATTTTCTTCAGTGAGTGCCCTGGATTTAAAGATAGCATCTTTAAAAAAGGCAGGTAAATGAAACTCAGGACTGTCTGCTATAATGTTACTCCAGCAGAGGAAATGCGGCTGTGGCAGGCGGTCGCCACATTTGAAAAAGTTAACCCTTGCCGGCGTTTGTTCCAGCACCAGGTTGGGGTGGAACTTAAATAGCTCTTTTGGAAGGAGCAGGGTCAGTTCCCAGCAGATTCCGGCTTCAGACTTGTTGCGGATGCTGATGTGGAAGCGGATACGCTCCAGAAGATGGTCAGGAATGAAAACCCGCTCGTGCTTCCCCGGACCGTACTGCACCCTTGCTGTGCCCGCGCAGTTAAACTCCAGGTTGTAGTACGCAGCTTCAGCATTAAAAGCAATGAAGAATTCCACACAGCTGTCTTCATAAACCGGATCGTTCAGTTTATGGTACTGCGCCCTAATTTCCTTTTCCTGCACAAAGTATTTCAGCAAAATGGCTTCTGCGTTATGCGCGATGGCAAAGTCGACTTGCGGTACTGCCGTCCCGTCGGCCCAGGGCGCATGTGCAACAGGTTGTCGCGCAACGCCATCCAGTAATTCAGAAAGCGCTTCAATTGAAGTCTGCTGATCTACCTGCGGCAGAAAGGAAATGCTAAAAGGTTCAGCCATGTGCGGGTGAGGTTTTTAAGTTGCTGATTTCGGTCTGGATGATCTCCTGCAGCAGGGGTGCTTTTTCATGAAGCATCCGGAATAGCTGGAATTGTGCACGTGCGCGCTGCAAGTTGTGGTTCGCAAACTTGATTTTGTAATAGGTGTCGCCATTCAGATGGTCAGTCAGAAATCTTACACCCTGCATGTACGGGAACAGTAGTACACCCTTAATCAAGGACTGTACCTCCAGATCCGTCAGAAAGCCGGCAGCATTTTCCAGGTAGCCTTTGGTGTAGGCCTGAAATAAAGGTAGGTTTAGGTTGATTTTTTGTAGGTCTGCTTCATCTTCCGAAGCGGTATTAATGATGGTTCTAATGGCATCGCCGAAGTCATAGGCCACATAGCCCTCCATAACGGTTTCCAGGTCAATTACACATTGCGCCTCATCATTGCTATCGAGCAACACATTGTTGAACTTGGTGTCATTATGCGTCACCCGTTTAGGTAGGTTCGCTGCCGTTTCCGCTTGCTGGAAATAGAGCATGGCATCTGCATGTTGTTTAACCAGCGCCAGTTCTTCACGCACGGTATCCAGGCGATCTGCAAGGTTTCTTTCAATCGCATCCTGCAGCTGCGCCAACCTGAACTTAATGTTGTGGAAATCTGGAATGACTTCATAGAGTACTTCCGATGGGAAATCGGAGAGCATGGACTGGAACTTGCCAAAGGCTTTTCCGCCTTCATAGGCCTGCTTTTCTGTCGACACCATATCGTATGATCGGGTATCGCTTAGGAAGTGCAACATCCGCCAATAATTGCCTGCAGGGTCCTGATGATAATATTTACCATCATGCGTTGGGATTAGGGTCATAACCTCTTTCAACGGATCGCCGCTACCATCAGCCAATTTCGCTTTTAAGTGCGCGGTTACCTGTAGCATGTTTTCCGTAAGGCCCTCCACATTGCTGAAGATGGATGTATTGATGCGCTGTAAAAGGTAGTGGGGTCCGGTAGGATTTTCATTTTTAACGAGGAAGGAGTCGTTGATATGACCGGATCCATAAGGCGCTGCATGGCCTAGGCTGTCCATGCATTTGAATTTGGTAATAACCTCAGGGATGTAGTTCGTTATTTGCACTATAGAAAAATTAGGATTAGGAAATGATTAGAGTTTAAAGAATATGCCGCGTTTGTACAGCCAGTAGCATAGGGCCCATTCCAGGATTAAGGTTGTAAAGGCGGAAAACACCGCTGCTACAGGAACGGAAATGCCAAAAAACAAGTGCAGCAGCTGTCCGCTGAAAATATCCACAGCACCGTTTACCCACTGCATACCCACCGTTTCAAAGAACAGGTATATAAAGATTGCATTCATACCCATAACGGTCGCGATCCAGGCATATCGGGTATTCTTTTTAATGTCTACCAGCCAGTAAACCGCAGCCAATAACAGCAGCACCCAGCCGCCGGAAGCTAAAGCAAATGAGCTGGTGCTGATTCGCTTGATGATGGGCGTGATGTTCAATAGATCGAGCCCATGGCCCAGAACCAAAGCTGCCAAGCCTGCAAACAACAAGGCTTTCACCTTGTATACGGCACTGCGCTCGGTTACCAGAAGTTTGCCTGCAAGCACACCCCAGATGGTGTGCGCAGCTGTTGGAATGATGTTGATCGCAACCCAGCCATCGCTGTTGATTTTGCCCATCAGGATGGTGTCCATGTAAGATCCGAAGTTATGCCCCTCTACAAATGGTTGTGAAAAGCCCGGCATCAGGACCAACCGATAAAGCAGCTCCATAAGGATGAGTAGTCCGATGGAGCATGCAATCTGGAAGCCGAAAGACCGGTTGATAATCAGATAAGCGATGAGCGTGGTGAAAGCAAGTTGTGTTAATACATTCCAGAGCTCCCATACCGGCTTGCCTGCATAGATGCAGTGCAGCCCCACACCGCAGATGAAGAGCCTTAAGCAGCGGATCAGGATGTGCCTGAAGTTGCCGCTCCAGGTGACACCTTTGGCCAGCTTACGACTGTAGGAAATATACATCGCCGATCCTGCCATGAACATAAAAGCCGGCTGCACCAGATCCCAGAAGTGTAAGCCATGCCATGGATGATGGAAAAACTGATTCACCAGTCCCGCACCCAATCCAGAAGGCTCCAGGTGATTTATGGATTCATAAACCCGGCAGCTTTCTGCACAAAGCAGAATCATAATGATCCCCCGCAGCACATCAAGTGATATCACACGGTAGTTGCTTTGCGGCGTATCGGTAAGGGTATTTGTCATAATAAGCAGCTGTTTGTGAATTATTCGCTCATGTCAAGGAAAAAGCTTGGCTTGCCTTCGTCCGGCGCATTGCCCAACACCACAGACCAGTCGCTTTTAATCGCCTGTATGCCGACCCTCATGCCTTCACCTGTAAGACCTTTCAACTTGCCGCGTGCAATGCGCATTTCAAACTTCACCATGCCACCTTCTTCCTTAACGGTGCCTACGTTGAAAGCTTCGGCAATGGATTGCTGATCGAAAGCGAAGGCATTCTGATTGGTGCCCGCATGATAGAAGATATCCAACCCGCCGGTAAGCAGCTGTCCCTCCAGCAGAATGTCGTAACCACCACCCGCGAATGTTCCGGTGAGCAATCCGGTGCCGGCATTGTTGTCTGAATCAATGTAGAAGTCGAAGATGTTACCATCGGCTTTTTTGCCGGTCATCTCCGCGTACATGTAGATGTAGTTCCCGTCGTAATCAAACTTTACCACATTGAAAACCCCTTTTGTTGTACCCAGGGGCACTACGTCTTTCGTTACCGCTGCCCAATCGTCAAGACTATTGTCGTTGATTTTAACTGGTGATGACTTTGCAATCCGGATCACCGTGGAGGATTCGGTAGATTTTCCATTCACCATGGCGGTTAAGGTTGGCACGTATTTGCCTTTTCCAGGGTAGGTGTGACTCGGGTTTGCATCCGAAGAGGTTTGCCCGTCGCCAAAGTCCCAGTTGTAGTTGGTTGCCCCAGCGGTTAGTACCTTGAACGTTGCGGTATTGCCTTCAACAAGCACCTCGTAGGCCAGGTCGGTCTGTGGTTCGTAGTCGTCCGACTTGCAGCCTTGTAGGAATGTTCCTGTCAGTGTTACACAGCACAGGAACAGGTATGATCTTAATTTCTTCATCTCATTAATGTTAATAGCCCTTGGTACTATGGATTTTGGATGGCCAGCGGATTGGTTAGAATTTCATCAACCGGCAGATAGTAAATAATTCTCGGACTGGTGTATGGCACACTCAGGTTCTGGTAACCCGAAGGGGTTTTACCCAAGTCAATATCCGTTTCTTTTAAGCCAAGGATGTGGTAGCCCCAATAGTTTTTGTTCAGGCTGCGCTTGTTGCGGAACACGTCATACGTGCGGTGGCCTTCAAAGGCCATTTCAATACGTTTCTCTGCCAGAACCAGGTCCAGCGCATTGCTACCTTGCGGCAGGGATTTGTTATACAGCGCAGTTTCCAGTCCACGGTTTTTGCGAATCATGTCAAGATCATCCAGTGCTGCTGCGGTCGCGCCAGTTTTGGCTTCCGCTTCTGCGCGGATCAGGTACATTTCTGCCAGGCGGAACATGATTGGGGAGCTTAGGTTTGGCTGCCCGTTCTGAAAGGAGAACTTAGTGATGTAATACATCTCCACACCGTTTTTCTTCTGCACGGTGCCGGATGCATCTTTAGATGGAACAATGTACGACCATCTTACGTCTTCAGGGTGTGCGGCCATGGCTGCGCGGAGGGATGACGATGCAAACTCTTCACCCCAGCCAGAGTTTCCGTCCGAATAGATCATGGAAGCGATCGAACCGAACTTGCCATAGTCGTCTGCCGCGGTGAAAGCAATGCAGAAAATGGTTTCCGGACTGGTGGTTGCATTCGCGAACAACATTGGGTAAGTCGCCTTGGTGCTTAAAGAGAAGCGACCTGAGTTAATCACCTTATTGGCGTACTCAATGGCTTTAGCATTATCTTCTTTATAAAGGTTTACCCGGGCAAGTAAGCCATTTGCGGCTTCTGCGGAGGCATATTGTACACCTCTGGGTTGTGTCATCAGTGCGGCGGCTTGTTCCGCGTCTGCAAGCACGGAGGCATAAACCTCAGCAACCGTTGAGCGTGCTTTAATGCCTTCATCGGTTAAGTTCGTGCGCAAAATGATGCCGGGTGCATCAGGTGCAATGCTGTAGGGCTGACCGAACAATCGAACGAGATTAAAGTGGCTTAAAGCGCGGAGAAAGTAGCATTCGCCCAGCAGCTGCTTAGTCTTTGCATCCGGGTCAGGTAGCTTCTCTACGGCATCAATTACGGTGTTTACACCCGTGATGATCTTGTAAGACACATACCAGAAGTACCGGGTATTGGCCTGAGAAGGGGAGTGTCCCAGGGTAAAGCTGTTGAATAATGGATCCTCTGTTATTTGCCCGCAGGTGATGTCATCGCTGGCAAAGTCAGACAGCTGATAGAACTGGCGCAGGTACATGTTGTTGTTATCGACCGTGCCATTAAACGCAATGTGGTCTTTTAATAGGGCGTATGCGCCGTTAAGTGCGTTTGTTAAACCGTCGTTGGTGGTCACAAGGGTACCGGTGCTGATCGCATCGCTTGGGTTAACCTCCAGTTTCTTGCAACCACTCGAAGCGGCCACAAAAAGCATGAACAGGGTGAATATTTTCTTTTTCATCGTTTTACGTGTTTGATGTTTGCAGAACCATCAGGAGCTTTCTATTTGCTGTCATGAGGGGTTCAAATGCTTTGATTAAGACCTTGTTAGAAACTAAAGTTAATGTTGAACAGGTATTGTCTGTTGTTCGGATACTTGAAATCTGACACCCCTGGTGTACCGAAGCTTCCGGCCTGTATGGTGGTTTGCGGATCCTGACCAAGGAAATTAGAGAAGGTCGCCACGTTATCTGCGGTAAGTCCGACAGTGATGCCTTCCATATTGATTTTGCTTGACCATGTTTTCGGTAAACGGTATGACAATGCGATGTTGCGGATGCTGAAGTAACTTCCGTTTTTAAGGTAACGGGTAGATGTTTCCGTAGAGTTTGCGGAGTTCTGCGGGCTTGGTTCTGTTGCCTGCGTATCACCAGGACCGGTCCAGATCTTCGCATCATCCGGCATTTGGATCTGGTTGTAATAAGGCTCATGACCGTCGTTCATCATAAAACGAAGGTTGTTGCTGAATACTTTGTTGCCATAGTTAAAATAGGTGCTCACCCGCAGGTTGAAATTCTTGTACCGGAAGTTGTTGTTAAAACCACCCTGGAATTTAGGCAATGCGGAACCACTCTCCTGAATGGTTGCCTGCGCATAATCACTGGTGCTTTCTCTTCCTGTCACCGCGCCACTTTCATCGTAGGTCAACTTCTCCCAAAGCGGTCCGCCTGTTTGGGCATCAACACCAAGCCATTTCGGCATGTAGAACTCATACAGATTTCCACCGTTCCGGTAAATCTGAGAGATGCTCCAGGAACCAGTTTTAACGATGCTCGCTGGCAAGCCTTCAAGCTTGTTACTGTTGAAGTTGATGGTGAAGTCTGTGCTCCAGTCGAAGTTCTTGTTCTGAATGTTAGCCGAGGTGATGCCAAGCTCAATACCCTTGTTCACTACGTTTCCGGCATTCTCCCACTTGGTTTCAAAGCCTACAGATAAAGGTTGTGATACCTGCAGCAGTAGATCTTTGGTGTTGTTGCGATATACATCTACCGTAAGGTTTACACGCTTAAACAAGCCGATATCCAAACCTGCATTGATCTGGTTTTTGCTCTCCCAGGTTAGCGTCGGACTTGCCAATTGGTAAGGTACTGCGCCAACAACAGAGTTGTATTGGGTGGTTAAAGAGTAAAGTCCAAGGTATCTTGAAGCACCAATATCCTGTGTGCCCGTGATACCATAGCTTCCCCTTAGTTTAAGGTAGTTCAGGATGTTGCTACCGGCAAGGAAATCTTCATTGCTGATGAGCCATGCGCCGGAGATTGCTGGGAAGCTCCCGTATTGTTTGGTTGGTGCAAATGCAGAGGAACCGTCATAGCGGAAAGATGCAGTAAGGAAATATTTTTCTTTGTAGTTATAATCTACCTGTGAAAGCAGGGATTGCAGGTAGCCCTGATTATTGTAACCATTAACCAGTTGGTTGTTGGAAACAACGTTGAGCACCCTTAAACCCTCAGGCAATCCTCTTCCAGAGGCACCCGAATATTCGGTCTGGCTACCTTCAAACGCCGCACCTGCAAAACCGTTTAGGCTATGATCCCCAAATTTGAAGGCGAAGCGAAGCAACTGATTGGACACTATGCCATAGTTAAGTGTATTTAGCTCATTCAGGTATCCTGAGCCGCGGTAGGTGCCTGCAGCCAATGGCGACACGAAGTTCGTGCCTTTATTGAACGATGCAGCAACACGGTTTGAACTGGAGAAGGTAAGCCAATCGGTAATGCGGTAGTTAACACCCAAATCGTAGTTCACATCAAAGCCCTTGTAGCTGTGGTCTGAGTTCTCAATGGTGTGCAGTGGATTCACTTTGTCCCTGGACCACCATTTGAAAGTGGAGTTACCATCTACGTAGACCGGTTTGCCCGTTTCATCATAAGGGTTGTCCCATGGCATGTTCAGGAAGGAATAGTAAACATCCATGTAGTCGTAACTCTTACCCATGTTCGCACTCAGGTTGATGTTGTTGGTTACGTCAAGTTTCTTCGAGAAGTGATAAGTGGAGTTTCCACGTAAGTTAATGCGCTGATATTTCGTATTCTGGAATGTTCCTTTTTCGTTGTAATAGGAAGCACCTACGTAGTAGTCGTTCTTTTCTGTACGGCCAGCGGCGGATAAGTAAAAATTATAGATAGGTGCCGATTGGAAAGATTCCTCTGGCCAACTATAGTTCTGATCTCTGAGCGTTAACGGGCGTTCCGCATAGAACTTTCCAAGGTCGATTTTATAGGAATTGTCCGGTGCACCAAGGATGTAATCTCTATAGAACTCCTTTTGATGATCATAAAGCTCGTTGCTGCTCATCACCTGGAGCTTGCCAAAATCGGCAGTTCTGAATCCTGTAGCCACTTTCGCTTCAAAGCGCGTCTGGCCTTGTTTTGCTTTTTTCGTCGTTACCACGATTACACCGGCATTGGCTTGAGAACCATAGAGTGCCGTTGATGCCGCATCTTTCAATACGGTAATGCTCTCCACATCATTCGGGTCATAGTTGCCACCAATGATACCATCGACCACAAACAGCGGACTTTGGTTCGCATTTACCGAGGACACGCCACGTAAACGGATGTCGGGCGCAGCACCAGGAGCACCGGAGCTGTTTACAACCTGTAAACCGGCAACCTTACCCTGCAGCATGGATCCAACATTGTTTGTGGTGACATCTTTAAGCTGCTCTGCTGATACAACCGTCACGGCACTGGTAAGGGCACTTTGTTTCTTGCTGCTGTAACCCACTACAACGACATCGTTAAGCTGCTGCACGTCTTCATCAAGCCGGATCTGTATGCCGGATTGCCCTGCGTTAACTTCAACTTCTTTCCGTAAGAAACCGACGAAGGTTAGTACGAGGGTCGACTTGCCTGCGGGTGTGCCGATGCTGAACGCACCGTTGCCGTCGGTGCTAACGATGTTTGATGACCCTTTAAGGGAGACGCTGACGCCCGGCAGGGGTTGACTATCCTTTGCAGATACAATGCGTCCGCTTACGCGTTGCTCCTGTGAAAAGCTGGCAGTATGCATCGCCAGTAAGCAACAACAAAGGAGTAAAAGTTTTTTAATCATGATGCGGGATTTAAATGGTGGTTCCTGAAAAAGGCCTTATTGTAAATATGAAGTAAATAAACTGTTAAGAAAAGTTCTTCAGATCCCAGACGTCGTAAAACGCAGTTGCGCAAACGATTGCGCAGGTTACGCAAACGTTTGTTTAATTTTAACGCAAACGGTTGCGCTAAATCATCTAAATGTCATGTAAGGATTATTGGCCGGATGTGCGCGTGTATTCGATCATCTCAGAATCGATGATATGCTGTAGAAGCGGTGGTTCGGTACCTGCTGGATTTCCAGCATGTTTAATCAACTGAAAGAGGAAGTCTGTCGCCATGGAAGATTGCTGGTAAGCAAACTGTTCTATAGAAGCCAGCGGGACGCTGTCCATGTACTCCCAGATGGGTAAGTTGGCAAAGCTGATGAAACTCACATCCTGGTTAATAACCAGTCCGCGCGATTTAACGGTGGCAATGCAGTCCAGCAGCACGTAATCATTAAAAACGATCACTGCGGTAGGGGGTTCTGCGATGTCGAGCAGTTGCGTCATTGCCCTGCGGTTATCGGCTTTGGAAAGGCTCGTGGAGACAATAACTTCATGGTCGAGCTGTAGCTCATGTGCCTTCAGACATTTATAATAAATCTCCAGACGCTGCAGTGTAGCGGCCAGTTTTGCAGGCCCATTGATAAGTCCGATGCGCGTATGACCTAAGCTGACCAGCTTTGTAACCGCCTGAAGCATGCCAGATACGAGATTACACGCCACGTAATTGATGTTCTTTTTGCTGGGTATGCGGTCGAAGAATACGACCGGAATGTTGTATTTCTTTAAGCCATCGAAGTGCTCATAAGAGGAAGTTTCCTTGGTCAGCGACACCAGAATGCCATCCACACGATGGTCCTTCATGTTCTCCACGATACGCTTTTCGCGTTCAAAACTTTCCAGCGATTGTCCGATGATCACGTTATAGTTGTTTGCCTCAACGGCATCTTCTATACCAGTTAAAGCGGAAGAGAAGAAGGGTTCTGAAAGGTTGGGGATGATGACGCCGATGGAGTATGTCTTACGCTCCTTAAAGTGAATGGCGGAACGGTTTACCTCATATCCCAGTTCTTTGGCTACATTTTGCACCCGCATCGTTGTTACCAACCCAATGCTGGGATGGTCTCGTAAGGCGCGGGACACCGTTGATACAGAAACATTAAGTCTTTTGGCAATTTCCTTAATGGTGGGTAATCTATATTCAGACATCGTGGTTTTTACTGCAATTAGCTTCTCTAAATGTATGATTTTTATTCTTAATTTACTTGCCTTAGATCGTTACAGCAGCACTGGCTGCCCATCGGTCATTGCAAATCGCTTAATTTATGCATCTCCATGAAAGAAAATAGTCGCCGAATGTTCCTGAAAACTTCCTCCCTGAGTCTTGGTGTTTTGACAACCTCTGGTTTTACTGCATTAGCGGAAACGCCAACGGAAGAGGAAAGTGTCTACGAGGTTGAAGAAACACGGATCAACTTGTGGTCTGATCAGTCCAGGAATAATGGTCTTGAAGCAGGTAAACGCCCGAATATAGTGATCTACAAACCCAAGGGCACAGCCACGAAGCGTGCTGCGATGCTGGTATGCCCCGGCGGTGGTTATGGTATGCTGGCGTCTGATCATGAAGGGGTACAGCTTGCCCGTTTTTTCGCCTCCATGGGGATGGTTGCTGCTGTTTTGACCTACCGTGTTGCGCCCAACAAATTCCCTGCACCATATGCAGATGGTGTTCGCGCCATGCGCATCCTGCGATCTAAAGCGGCTGCGTTCGGTGTGGATCCACAGCGGATCGGCTTGATGGGGTTTAGCGCCGGCGGTCACCTCGCTTCCACAATTGCCACCCAACCGGAGCTCTACAAAGACCCTGAAGATGATTTGGCCGCAACCGTATCCGCAAGACCGGACCGCGTGGTATTGGGATACCCTGTGATCACATTTGGCGAGTACACCCATGCCGGCTCGGTGAAAAACCTGCTCGGCGATAACCCGACTGCAGCGCAGTTGAAACAATTTTCAAATGAACTGCACGTGAGTCCGCAAACCCCGGCGGCCTTCATTTTCCATACCGCAGACGATGGTGCCGTGCCTGTCCAGAATGCCTTCCTGTTTGCAGAAGCCTGTGTAAGACACAAGGTTCCTGTCGCGCTGCATGTGTATCCACGAGGCAAACACGGCGTCGGTATGGCGCTGGACAATCCGGAGCTACGGGACTGGACGACGGTGCTGACGGGCTGGCTTGGCGACTGGCGAAGTGTTTAGGTTTACAAATAATTTGTTTTACTTTGCTGCATGCTATCCAAAAAAACGCAATATGCCATTAAAGCGCTGGTGATCCTGGGTAAGAATTATGGAAAGGACCCCATGCAAATTTTACGTATCGCGCAGGAAGATAAAATTCCTAAGAAGTTCCTCGAGCAGATCTTGCTGGAACTCAGAAACGCAGGACTGCTAGTCAGCAAAAAAGGCGCTGGTGGTGGCTACAGTCTGAATAAAGATCCCAAAGAAATCTTTCTCGTACAGGTGCTAAGAATTACCGGAGGACCGATTGCTCTGCTACCCTGTGTAAGCTTGAACTTTTATCAACGCTGTGAGGAGTGTATCGATGAGAAAACCTGCGGTATCCGCGATGTGTTTACCGATGTTAGAAATGCCTCATTGAAGATACTGACGGAAACCAGCATCGCTGATGTTATTGCCCGCGAAAACACGCTGCTTCAAGGCATGTTATAATACAATTTTCAAATTCTTTCTGATTTAATAGCAAGGGTCCTGGTGAAAACACATCGGGATTAATTGTATTATGCTCTGATTAAAAGTGTTTTGTCGCTGGTTTCTGCAGGTTTTTTGAGTTTTATTCAAATAAAGACTACTAAATCCATATGCTTTGTCATATATTTGAAATAACCGAACCACTTTAATCAACCAACTAACCCTAAACACGAATGCAGAGTTTCAGAACGGAACTGGAGAATCCAGTAGTAGAGCAGGATATAATAGATCTGGAATTAAAGATCCGCGCCTTTCGCGAAGGCAAGCTTCATGATGAGAAATTTCGAAGTTTACGACTTGCTCGTGGGGTTTACGGCCAGCGCCAGCCGGGCGTACAGATGGTTCGCATTAAGCTTCCTTTTGGGAAGGTAACTTTCAAACAGCTTTTGAAAATCGCCGATATTTCTGATAAGTACGCCAGCAGCAACCTGCACCTGACCACACGTCAGGATATCCAGATCCACTATGTAAGTCTCGACAAGACACCTGAGCTATGGGCTGAGCTGGAGCAGGATGATATCACTTTAAGGGAAGCCTGCGGAAATACTGTACGTAATGTTACCGCTTCTCCAACAGCGGGCATCGACCCAAAAGAACCTTTTGATGTCTCCCCATACGCACATGCTACCTTCGCTTACTTTCTAAGGAATCCAATTTGTCAGGATATGGGGCGCAAATTCAAGATTGCTTTTTCCGCTACAGATGATGATACCGCATTCACGTACATCCACGATCTCGGCTTTATACCAAAATTAAAGGGGGAGGCGCGAGGTTTTAAAGTGATGCTGGGCGGAGGGCTGGGTGCGATTCCTTCCATTGCACATCCGGTAAATGAGTTCCTGCCGGAAGATCAACTGATTCCATTCATTGAATCTACATTAAGGGTCTTTGATCGTCACGGGGAACGCAATAACCGGAACAAAGCCCGCATGAAGTTCCTGGTGCAGAAGATTGGTCAGGAATCATTGCTGCAGCTGATCGCTGAAGAGCGGATAGCCAATAAAGTGAAAAGCCTGAATGTGAATCGCAATGCCTTAAGGCCGGCAATCATACCGGAAGCAAGAACATTCCCGGAGGTAGAAATCATCAACCAAACACACTACGACACCTGGCGCCAGAGCAATGTTTTTGCACAAAAGCAAGATGGTTTTTTTGGCGTTTATATTAAAGTGTTGACGGGCGACATCCCGACCTCAAAAGCAAGGCAGCTGGTAGCGGCCATCCGGCCTTACGTTGCGGATGAAATTAAAATCACGATCAACCAGGGCTTACTCCTGCAGTATGTGCGCGAAGCAGCACTGCCGGCGCTGTTTGTTGCACTAGACAATCTGGGTTATGCCATTCCAGGCTTTAACAGCGTTGCTGACGTCACCACTTGTCCAGGAACCGATACCTGCAACCTGGGGATTTCGAACAGTACAGAGATGGCCAGGGAGCTGGAGAACCTCATCTATGATGAATATGAAGATTTAATTCTGAATCAGGATATCAAAATAAAGATCAGCGGCTGCATGAACAGCTGTGGCCAGCATGGTCTGGCACAGATTGGCTTCCATGGCAGCTCATTAAAGGCCGGTGCAAAGGTCATTCCTGCAGCACAAGTACTTATTGGGGGTGGAACTTTCGGTAATGGGGTCGGTCGCGCGGCGGATAAGGTAATCAAAGTGCCATCCAAACGCGTCAAGGATGTGCTGCGCAGGGTTTTGAACGATTACAGTGCAAATCAGCAGCCTGGAGAGACCTTTAATGCCTATTACGATCGCTTTGGCAAGGATCACTACTATCAATTGTTAAAGCCGCTTGCGGATTTGAACAACCTGACCGATGATGAGTTCGTGGATTGGGGGCATCAGGAGACCTTTCAAACGGCTATTGGTGTGGGGGAATGTGCAGGGGTGGTCATCGACCTTGTTGCAACGCTGCTCTACGAAGCCGATGAAAAACAAGGCTGGGCAACCCGCGCCTTTGAAGGCAAGGCATATGCCGATGCCATTTACCATGCTTACAGCGTATTCATCAGCGGAGCCAAAGCACTGCTGCTCGATAAAGGCATAAACAGCAGTACACAAACAGGCATCATCAAAGAATTTGATCTGCACTACGTCACTGAAAATGAAATCGAAATGGACGGTACTTTCAACGATATCGTTCTACAAATCAATAAAAATGAACCATCAGCAGAATTTGCCGCGAGCTATTTAGCGGAGGCACGTGAATTCCTGAACAAAGTAAAAGTTAAAAGAGAGGCATTGGTAAAACTATGATACAGACCAAAACACAAACAACCGTAAAAGAACCTAAAATAACCCTTGTTGGTGCTGGCCCCGGTGATCCGGATTTGATTACACTGAAGGCGATTAAAGCACTTCAGTCTGCCGATGTGGTGCTCTACGATGCCTTGGTAAACCAGGCGCTACTAAACCACGCGCCGGAAAACGCACATCGGGTGTATGTCGGAAAGCGTTCCGGAGACCATTCCTATTCACAAAGCGCAGTTAATAAACTCATGATCGATTATGCGCTGAACTATGGTCATGTTGTTCGCTTAAAGGGCGGTGATTCCTTCGTATTTGGCAGGGGCTATGAAGAAGTTGAGTTTGCAGATGCTTACAGCATCAAAGCGGAGGTGATTCCAGGCATATCCAGTTCCATATCCGTGCCGGCATTGCAGGGCATCCCCGTTACGCACCGTGGCTTAAGTGAAAGTTTTTGGGTGGTTACCGGAACGACGGCTGACGGGAAGATTTCACAGGATCTCTACCAAGCAGCTAAGAGTAAAGCGACCGTGGTGGTACTAATGGGCATTAAAAAGCTGGCGGAAATTGCGGCCATCTTTGACGCTGCAGGGAAAAGCCGCCTACCTGTAGCGGTGATCCAGAATGGATCAATGGAAAATGAGAAAATGGTTGTAGGTACAGTATCCACCATTGTGGAGGCTGCTGCAGACAAGAAAATAGATTCCCCTGCACTGATCATCTTCGGTGAGGTTGTTGGCCTGCATTCAGATTTCCAGCCGATAAGAGCATTCTATGAACTTGCTGAAAGAGAATAAAACAATACCGTTAACTGAAGTCGGTGACAATCAGCTATTCCCGGTCTTCCTGAAGTTGAACACGCTTCGGGTACTGCTCGTCGGTGCAGGTAATGTGGGCTTGGAAAAGCTGGGTACGCTGGTCACCAACAGTCCATTTTGCCCAATCACCATTGTGGCCGAGGATGTTGCACCGGCCGTGGCAGCCTTTGTGCTTGACAAAGAAAACATTGAAATCCTGGAGCGATCCTTTCAGGCCTCAGATCTGGACGGTGCCGATCTTGTTGTAGTTGCAACGAACAATAACCCCTTAAACCTAATTATCAGGCAGGAAGCGAGGAAGCGAAAGCTGCTGGTGAACTTTGCGGACAAACCTGCTTTATGTGATTTCTACCTCGGTTCAACGGTCAAGAAAGGAGACCTGAAGGTTGCCATTTCCACCAATGGGAAATCGCCGACAATGGCCAAACGTATCAAGGAAGATTTAGAGCAAACCTTACCAGACAATGTAGATACTGCGATACAGCAGATGCATCAAGTACGAAACAACCTTAACGGCAGCTTCGCTGACAAGGTAAAAAAGCTGAACGAAATTACCGAAGTGATGCTAACCGGTAAGAAACCAGCAAAGCGCTTTAACACCAACTACAAACTGCTAGCATGGACGACCATATTCGTGAGTGCCACCATCATTGGTGTGCTGCTCTGGCATTATGAACCGGGCTTCCAGCAAACCGTCCAGGAAGTACATCCCTATTTCTATTATTTCCTGGTTGCAGGATTCATATTTTCCATGATCGACGGTGCCATCGGCATGTCCTATGGGGTTACCTCCACCACTTTTTCACTGTCAATGGGCATTCCACCCGCATCAGCCAGCACGGCAGTCCATCTTTCGGAAATCATGAGCAATGCCATCGCCGGGTGGATGCACTTCAAACTGGGAAACGTAAATAAGAAGCTTTTCAAGCTGCTTGTGGTGTCTGGCAGTATTGGTGCGGTTACCGGCGCTTACCTGCTCAGCAGCTTCGAACACTACAACATGTACATCAAGCCCGTGGTTTCGACCTATACGCTGGTACTTGGACTCGTTATTCTTTCCAAAGCTTTTGCCGTTAAAAAGAGAAAATTAGGGGACAAGATTAAAAAAATTATTCCGCTGGGTTTAGGTGGTGGATTTATGGATGCTGTGGGCGGCGGCGGTTGGGGTTCCATCGTGCTGTCTTCACTGATTGCAGGTGGACGGAACTCCAGAACTTCCCTGGGAACAGTAAAACTTTCCAGGTTCTTCATTGCCTTTCTAAGTTCCATCACATTTATTACCATGGTCAATGGCCTACATTGGGAGGCGATCACGGGCTTAATCATCGGTAGTGCAATTGCATCTCCGATCGCTGTACGGGTGTCCAACAAAATCTCAGCAAAGACCATCATGGTTTGTGTAGGGATAATTGTTACCCTGGTTAGCCTAAGGAGTCTTTACGTTTTTATAGATAAGCTGGCGTAAAGCAACATTAAATTTAGATTATGGATTTTTCAACCACATTAAAAAATAAAATTATAGATGCCACACCAGTGGAGACCTTGCAGGCAATTGCTGCGGCCTACCCAGGTAAGGTCATTTTTTCAACCAGCTTTGGCTGGGAAGATCAGGTGATCAGTCACATGATTTTCAAATACAACATCCCAATCCAGGTTTTTACACTGGAAACCGGTCGGCTGTTCCCAGAAACCTATTATGTGTGGAACCGCACGCTGGAAATTTATCGGAAGCCTATTTTAGCCTACTATCCGAACCAGGAATTGCTGGAAGAGATGGTGAGCACAAAAGGGCCGAACAGTTTCTACGATTCTGTGGAGAACCGCAAGCAATGCTGTGGCATCCGAAAACTGGAGCCGCTGAAAAGAGCGCTATCTGGCAACGACGTGTGGATCACTGGCATCCGGGCCGAACAATCGCTGAACCGCCATGACATGCAGTCCATAGAATGGGATGAACAGAACAACCTGATCAAGTATCATCCCATCTTCAGCTGGTCGCTGGAGGAGGTGAAAGCATACATTCAAGAAAACAACATCCCCTATAATCCATTGCACGACCGCGGCTTTCCCAGCATCGGCTGTGCGCCATGCACGCGGGCAGTACAGCCAGGGGAAGATTTCCGCGCCGGAAGGTGGTGGTGGGAAGATGCCTCGAAAAAAGAGTGCGGATTACATACGCACAATGAAGTCGTAGAGAAATAAAACTGAATCGTCGTAAAGAAATAAAGAATAACAATGGATTACTTAGATCATTTAGAAGCTGAAGCGATATACATACTACGCGAAGTGGCCGGGCAGTTTGAAAAGCCGGCCTTACTGTTTTCGGGTGGAAAGGATTCCATTACGCTGGTCCACCTGGCTCAAAAAGCCTTTAGGCCAGGTAAATTCCCTTTTCCCCTGGTACATATTGATACCGGTCATAACTTCCCTGAAACCATATCTTACCGGGACGAGATGGTTGAAAGAATAAACGAAAAGCTGATTGTCGGTTATGTCCAGGATTCCATCAACCAGGGAAAAGTTGTTGAGCAGAAAGGGAAAAATGCCAGTAGAAATGCCTTACAGACAACGACACTGCTGGATGTCATTGAAAAATACCAGTTTGATGCCTGTATCGGCGGCGCTCGCCGGGATGAAGAAAAAGCACGTGCCAAGGAGCGCATCTTTTCAGTGCGCGATGAATTTGGGCAGTGGGATCCGAAGCTGCAGCGCCCTGAATTATGGAACCTGTACAATGGCAGGATCCATAAAGGTGAAAATGTACGCGTTTTTCCCATCAGTAACTGGACAGAACTTGACGTCTGGAACTACATCAAACGTGAGCAAATTCCCCTTCCAAGTATTTACTTCTCGCATAAACGAGACGTGATTACGCGAAACGGTCAACTAATGGCCGCCTCAGCATTTTTAAACATGGATAAAGAGGATATCGTCAGCAACAGATCGGTACGATTCCGTACGGTTGGTGATATGACCTGCACAGCCGCTGTGGCATCAGAAGCTTACCTGATCGATGATATCATCGACGAGATCAGCAGCTCGAAAATTAGTGAAAGGGGCGCCCGGATGGACGATAAAGTTTCCGAGGCAGCCATGGAAGACAGAAAAAAAGGAGGATACTTTTAATGGATATTTTAAGATTTATAACGGCAGGTAGTGTAGATGATGGTAAAAGCACCTTAATTGGCCGATTGCTATACGATAGTGGGTCAATTCTGGCCGACCAGCTCGAAGCACTGCATTCCTCCAATAGGAAAAATGATGACGGCACGATAGACCTTGCAATCCTTACCGATGGACTAAAAGCCGAACGTGAGCAGGGCATTACAATAGATGTAGCCTATAAATACTTCCAGACAGAAAAAAGAAAGTTCATCATTGCCGATGCACCCGGACATATACAGTACACGCGCAACATGGTTACCGGCGCTTCAAATTCAGAACTTGCAATCATCCTGATCGATGCCCGAAACGGGGTTTCAGAACAAACGATCCGGCATTCTTTTTTGGTGTCATTATTGGCATTGCCACACGTTGTCGTTTGCATCAACAAAATGGATATGGTGGATTACAGCGAATCTGTTTTCAACGAGATAAAGGGGGCCTATCTCCAGATTGCGGGGAAGCTGAACCTGAAAGAAGTCACCTTCATTCCGGTTAGTGCGCTCAAAGGTGATAACATTGTCAAGGAATCCGAAGCGATGCCCTGGTACGAGGGACAAAGTTTATTGCATTATTTGGAGACATTAGCAGTAGTACCCGAGCATCCATTTGAATATGGACGAATGCCTGTACAATGGGTCATTCGGCCGCAAACAGATGCACTCCATGATTACCGTGGCTATGCAGGTAGAATGGTTAGTGGAACCCTCAAAGTAAATGACGATGTTGTCGTTCAGCCTTCTGGTTTTCATACCAGCATCAGCAGAATTGAGTTTGCCGAACAGACCTTGGAGAAAGCAGAAAAAGGCATGTCCGTAACGCTTCACTTAAAAGATGACGTTGATGTAAGCAGGGGAGATATGCTTGTGGCAACAAGCAACCAGCCACTGCGCTCCAAAAACATTGTAGCTGATTTTTGCTGGATGGATGCGCGTCCCCTGGATACGTCTGTTATGTATCTATTGCAGCATCATAGTAAGCAAACCAAGTGTAAGGTTCAGGAGATCTGTTATAAAGTAAACATCAGCAATCTCGAAGAACATGCTGCAACGGATTTCAAGCTGAATGATATTGGTCGTGTTGTAATTAAGACTTCAGATCCAGTCACTTTTGATCATTATGAACAAAATCCTTCAAATGGTGGAGCCATTTTAATTGATCCAAGGACCAATCTTACTGTTGCGGCACTACTTTTTCGACAAGCGGTCGATTTATAACAGTTTGTCACAACATTTCTATGGCTTTAGAGCGGATATTGATGTTGATAAAATTATTTTTACAGCATCACATATCCAAGCATTTAGACGAAGCATGAAAAAACTATTCGTTGCACTGGCAGTAATCTTGAGTTCCGCTACTGCAGAGGCACAAAAACAACCGTATCAATATGTAAAACCAATCATCGGAACCGCCAAGATGGGACATACCTTTCCCGGTGCAACTGTTCCTTTCGGTGCTGTTCAGTTAAGTCCCGATACGGATACACTTTCGTACGAGATGAACGGCAAGTACAATCCGGACATGTACCGCTATTGTGCGGGTTACCAGCATGCGGATAAAACTATTGTCGGTTTCTCCCATACGCATTTCAGCGGAACCGGGCACTCTGACCTTGGCGATTTCCTGATCATGCCCACAACGGGGAAGCTGCAGTTGAATCCGGGAACAGCTGATCATCCTGAAAATGGCTACAGATCTGCATTTTCACATGACAATGAAGTTTCCGAAGCCAACTACTATAAAGTAAAATTAGACGACCACAATATTACTGCTGAGATGACGACCAGCCCGAGGGTAGGCTTTCACCAGTACACCTTTCCAAAATCAGAGGAGTCGCACATCATACTGGATCTGATGAGTGGCATCTACAACTACGATGATAAGAATGTATGGACTTACGTTCGTGTTGTCAATGATACACTGGTTACCGGTTACAGACAAACATCAGGCTGGGCCAGAACCAGGACGGTTTATTTTGCCATGACCTTCTCCAAGCCCATTAAGAACTATGGCCAGCGGAACTACGATGATAAGCAAGTCTACCGTGGTTTCTGGGGTAAGTGGAACCAGACAAAGAACTTCCCGGAGATGGCAGGAAAACGTATGCGCACTTATTTCGACTTCAATACAACGGAAGGCGAAAAAGTGAAAGTCAAATTTGCGATCTCGCCAGTGAGCCAGGAAAATGCTTTGCTGAACATGAGAACAGAGATCCCGGGTTGGGACTTTGAAAAAGTTAAGCGTGAAGGACAGCAAAGCTGGAATAAAGAATTAAACAAGATTGCTGTGAACACCTTGAATGAGGATGATAAGGTGAACTTCTACACGGCAATGTACCATACGTTCATAAATCCTACGGTATATAACGACGTGAACAAGGAATATCGTGGATTGGATCAGAACAACCATAAAGCCGAGAATTTCGACAACTACACCACATTTTCTTTATGGGACACTTTCCGTGCTTTACATCCATTCTTCAATATTGTACAGCAAAAACGCAGTGCTGATATGGTGTCGTCAATGATGGCCCATTATAAGCAGAGCGCCTGGAAAATGCTACCGATCTGGTCGCACTATGCAAATGAGAACTGGTGCATGAGTGGCTACCACAGTGTTTCCGTTGTCGCAGATGCGATCATCAAGGGGGTTTATAAAGGTGATCCGAATGCTGCTCTGGCAGCCTGTGTGGCAACGGCTAAGAAGCGCGACTATGAAGGCATCGGTGCATATATGGACCTTGGTTACGTACCTGCAGAATCAAATGGCACTTCCGTATCTAATACGCTAGAGTATGCTTATGATGATTGGTGTATCGCTCAGCTAGCTAAAAAGCTGAATAATACGGCAGTGTATGATGAATTCATCAAACGCGCAGACAACTGGCGAAATGTTTATGATGCAAAGTCGGATTTCATGCGCCCCAGACTTAAGGATGGTTCGTTCAAAAAAGAATTTGATGTACTAAGTACCCATGGACAAGGTTTCATTGAAGGTAATGCATGGAACTATAGCTTGTATGTGCCACATAATCCGGAGGAATTAATCAAGTTGCGTGGCGGTAAAGCGCGCTTCAGCAAACATCTGGATTCCTTATTCACCATGCACCTGCCGGATGAATTTTTCGCAGATACGGAAGACATCACCAGAGAAGGGATCATTGGTAATTACGTACATGGCAATGAGCCTGCGCACCACGCAGCTTATCTTTACAACTACACTTCAACGCCATGGAAAACACAGGACAGGGTGCGGATGATCTTAAAGAAGATGTACCGACCGACTGCTGATGGCCTGGGTGGTAATGACGACTGTGGACAAATGAGTGCATGGTTTATCTTCAGCTCACTAGGCTTTTATCCGATGGCGCCTGGAGCTTTGACCTACGAACTTGGAAGTCCGGCAGTTGTAAATGCAACAATCAATCTGGAAAATGGCAAGACATTCACGGTAAAGACTAAAAATCAGAGCAACAAAAATGTTTATGTTTCGAAGGTACTGTTAAATGGGAAGGTACTGGATCGGAAAACGATAAACCATGATGAAATCATGAATGGCGGTCAGATCGAGTTCTTCATGTCTGCTAAACCAACAACAAAATAGCAATTCTAGTTGCGCATCAATGCGCGGGGTAAAACAAGTTAAGCAAAGTAGGGTTATTGAAATCATGAAGCATTTCAAGATCCTACTTTGTCTGTTTTTAGCCCTAATTACCTTTGGGGGTTATGCACAGGAGGCAAAAACAGCTAAGTATTCTTTGTTCAATCCCGTTCCAAAAAAGCAAATGCGTGAAATGGCTACGGACCGGCCGGGTATAACAGAGACACCCATCACGGTAGACGCAGGCCATTTCCAATATGAAACGGCCATATTACGTTATGGGATCCAACGGGAAGAAGGTGTAAAAACAAAATCGTACACGATCAATGCATTGGACTTCCATATAGGTCTTACCAATTCAACGGCCCTGCAGCTGATCTTGGATGCTTATCAAATTGAACATCAGACGGAGCGGAGCACGGGACAGCGTACAAGAACTGGAGGTGTCGGAGATCTGACCTTCCGGTTGAAACAGAACCTGGCGGGAAACGATCAGGGTAATTTTTCCATTGCTTTGCTGCCCTACATGACACTCCCAACAGCAAAGCATTCAGAAAATCATAAAGTTGAAGCAGGCATACTGCTTCCTATGGAACTTAAGCTTCCTGCAGCCTGGACCCTCGGTGTGCAATTGGAAGTCGACCGTTTGAAAGATAAGGATAAGAACGCCTTACACACTGAAATTCTACAGGCCATTAGTCTTAGTCATGCCGTGATTAAAGACCTTGATGGTATAGCCGAAACCTACCAGACCTACGAATTCAAAAAGCATCAATGGACCAACTATGTGAATGCTGCCTTGCAATATTCAGTTAATTCGAACTGCAAGTTTGATGCGGGCATCAATTACGGCATACAGCATGATGCACAGCGAAACTTCTTTTTCGGACTCGCATATCGTCTCTAATTCTATTTACCTGACATGAAGTACTGGACTGTGACTTTCTCCCGACTCCCTGCAGACGCGATGGCAATTTACCCCCTGATGATCTTTAAAAAGCGGGCGCTTAAGGAAAGTCATGTGATTATTAACCATGAGATGGTGCATTTCAGACAACAGCTGGAACTTTTGGTCATCTTCTTTTATCTCTTGTACTTCCTTCATTATCTAATCAATCTGATAAAGTTTCGGAACCACCGCAGGGCTTATTTTGAAATCTGTTTTGAGAAAGAGGCTTACGCAAACGAGCGGAACTTTGAATATCTAAAGCAGCGTACACCATACGCGTGGTTGAAGTATTTTTAAGTGGGGAAGGGTTCTAGTTTTGTTATCAAAAACTCATCATCAAAAACCTCAAAAAGCCCTTTGATTTGTGGAATGAGTTTATGATAACATGAACTTTCTTCAATTGAATTGCTGAAGGTAAATCTTCGTTTTTGTGGCGTAAACGCGAAGATCAGAAAAGGAGGGTTATTTGGAATGGTTAAGCTGGTTGAAGTATCATCCGCTTTCCAATTAAAATACAATTCATCGAAGTTAGTTGATCAAATTTATAACACTGAGAATTTTAAAATAGCAGAACAGCATTAAATTTACGTCTATAATGTTCTTCGGGTTAATTGAATGAATGTTTAAATGCTAAAGGTGTGAGACTGGTCTTGCTTTTAAATAGCTTACTAAAAGACTGGGATTGTTCAAATCCCAATTGAAAAGCAATTTCGTTGATGGTCAACCTTGTTGAAGTAAGGAGAACTTTAGCCCGTTCCACAATCTTGTCATGAATAATATGCTGTGTGGTTTTGCCAGTTAGTTGCTTTAAGCAATCACTCAGATACTTTGGGGACAGGTTCATTTGAGCTCCTAAATGGGCGACGGTTGGCAAGCCGCTATGAGACGCATCTTCCATCTGCCTTTCCAAAACTTCTTCAAATCTAATCAGCAATTCATGGCTTAGGGCTTTGCGGGTTATGAACTGGCGGTTATAGTAACGGTTACAATACGTAAGCAGCAAATCTAGGTTGGAAACAATCACATCCTGACTGAAGCTATCAATAGGTAAATGATATTCTTTCTCAATTTGCAAAAAGATGCTTTCGATGCTTTGTTGTTCTTCATCCGATAAAATCAAAGCTTCGTTTACCGCATACTCAAAAAAACCGTAGGCTTTTATCTTTTTGCCTAACGGATGCAGGCGGAGAAAGTCGGGGTGAATAGACACCTGCCAGCCGGAGGTAGCAGGTCTAAAATCCTGATCGATGAAGGCAATCTGTTTGGGTGCAAAACAAGAGATGATGCCTTCATCAAAATCAAAGATATTCTGTCCGTACTGAATCTTGCAGGGATGTGCTTTTTTTAATGTAACCTGGTAGAATTCTGTGACCAAGCGTGTCCGCTGCTCAATCTCGATTTTGGGAAAATCCTCAAAACGTAAGATACTGAACAGCGGGTGTCGCGGTTTGGCCACGTTCAACATCTGGTGCATCTGCGCAACGGTTTCGATATGAATGTTTATGGTCTCCGGCATGATCAAAACTACAATTTCTGGTTTGTTTTCTTACGATACGAATCAGCCATGAATTTGGTAATCATTTTATTGGGTAACAAAGCTAATATGCGCATTCCCCAACGATTCTTTCTGCCGGAGATATGAAAGTGCTTGTTTTTGTCCAACGCTTTTAATGTTTCGGTGGCCACTTCTTCCGGGGTTTGGGTGGACGCAGTGGAGTAATCTGAACTTAACGCATTCCCTTTTTCGCTATTCAAGCCTGCCGCCTCATTGAAATTAGTACGGGTAAGCCCGGGACTAAGCAGCATCACCTGTATGTCGTAAGGTTTGTATTCCTGGGTAAGTGCTTCGGTAAAGGAGCGAACGAATACTTTGCTGGCTGCATAGGTTGCCATATAAGGAACCGGCATAAATGCCGTCATGGATGCTACGTTGATCAGTATGCCTTTTCGCTTTTTTTTCATCTCCCCCAGATACATATGGGAGAGCGTAACCAATGAAACGATATTGAGTTGCAGGAGGCTATGCTCTGATGAAAGGCTAATATCTGTAAACTCACCGCTTGAACCAATACCTGCATTATTGATGAGTGTGCTTATCTCCAAACCTTGTTTTTGTGTTTCCACAAATAGCTGCTGGGCAGCGTCCGGCTTTGATAGATCTGCTGTAATGATCTTAACATAGGTTTGATATTTGCCGGTGAGCTCTCGTTGCAATGTGCTTAATTTATCAGCATTACGTGCTACCAACAACAAATTGTGTCTTCTTGCTGCCAGCTGATGGGCTAACGCTTTACCAATCCCGCCGGATGCACCAGTAATTAAAGTATATTCCATTAGATTTCGTTTTTAATCCTGGACAAAGCTCAGCAAGTAGCGGTTGGTATTGGTGTGCTAAAGGCGGTAAGTTGTATCTGATTGGCGGTTTCCATTAGTGAAAAATGAACTTTTCCAAAAAGCGATGTCAAAAACGTCTGGAATCCATACTATTAATTCACGAGGCATAAAGCAGGCATTGATAAAACGGCGGTAGTAAGCTTAGATTAAGTTGTTCGTCTACATGGCTACAATGATCTGACATTTGACTACCTATATTTTAGATTGCCTTATCCACTTTAAATTGGAGTTCTAGAACAACTTTAAACTATACCAAACACCATTTTTTACTTTTAAACTGTACCATCCCAGTTTCTTTCAACTCAATTAAAATCGACGTTACCTCTTTAACGGAATACCGCGTCTTGTTCCTGTAATCTAAATACTCGACGACGACCTCAGGTGTTACATCTTTTTTGATCGCTAGCAGTTCTAATATTAGTGTTTTTTCAGTTGATCTCAGCGTCATCTTGAGTTGCCTCAGGTGTCGTTTGCAGTGAATGAAGATACTTAATTTATCAATTTCTATTAGGGCTAAGGTTGAGTAGAAAGCTTCTAAGTGGGGCGGAGGAGGGCATATATCGCCCCTGTTCCTTGCTATTATTATGGTTATGGGAAGCCTAATACTTCTCATCAAGGAGTTAACGCAACGCTAAATAACCTTAATAGTCTTTGCTGGTATACCCGCAACGACGGTATTTGCTGGAACATCCTTAGAAACCACCGCTCCTGTAGCAACCACTGCATTTTCACCAACTGTCACGCCGGGCAATATCGTCGCCGCGGCACCAATCCAGACATTCCGTTTAATGACCACCGGCTTCGTGATTAATGCCCTTCTATCGCTTGGGTCCAAAGGATGATTTTCTGTAATGATGTTTACTTTCGGACCCAGCTGTACCTCATCTTCTATCGTAATCCCGCCCATATCCAGAAAAGAACAAGCATGGTTTATAAACACATTCTTCCCAATGGTTGTAAAAGCACCAAAATTCGTGTAGAAAGGACCAAAAATGGTTGTGCTTGCATCAATTTTAGTCCCAATGATCTCGCTCAGAAAGTCCCGGACGCTGTCAATGTCTGTAGCATTGTTCATTGACTGAGAAAGGCGGATTGTTCGGGTTACAATCTCCATAATCTTTGAATATTCTGGATCGTCCAGGCGGATGGGCTCACCCGACCTTAAGCGTTCTAAGATTCCCCTTTCATTCGATGTTGCCGGCATAGCTAAAAATTTGTTCCAATATAAAGTATTCTCACGAAAGCGCCGTAGGCGCCATTCCAAACTTCTTTTTAAAGGAATTTGAAAAGTGCGCCAGACTTTCGAAACCAAGGTCTAAATAAATGGCAGACGGCTTTTGGCCTTTCAACTCTATAAGGTGCCTTGCAGCCATCAGCCGCTTATCCTGCAACCAGCGACGAGGTGGTGCACCGAAAGTTTTCTGAAAGTCACGCTTGAAGCTTGCCAGACTGCGGCCCGTGAGCATAGAGAATTGTTCAACCGGGATGTTAAATTGATAGTTGCTTAGCATGAACTTTTCCAGGTCAATCTTGTGAGGTTCCGTGAAGTCGAACAAGAGGTTCCGAAGTGTAGGCATTGCAAGTAAAAGTAACTTCACACCTTCCTTGACTTTCAATATGCCCATTTGATCAGTCATGGACGCGCCTGACTTGCGTGCGTAAGGAACGATAGATTGAAAATAGCCTTGCAGAAATTCGTTGGAAGGGATCAGATGATTTCGCAGGCCTAAATACTTCTGGTCGGCCTCCAGTTTCTCTTCCAAAGCGATCTTGCGCAGTAGCGTCTCCTGCAAGGATATTACAATGGTTTCATATTTTCCCCCGGGCTGCGGTGTTTTTCGCAACGTGCCTACCTGGTTCTTGCCAATCAGCAGCATTTCGCCCTTTTCCATAGACAAGGTCTGCGAAGATGTCTCCAGGGTAAAGGATCCGGATACTTGCAAGATTAAAGCATGGTCGTTCCACAAACATACTTTTTCCCGCCGCTCCACAGAATGGTAAGAATAGAAGATTACGCCAGGTAGGATTTCTTCGGGACTAGTCATTTAACGCTGTAAGTAAGTGCCACCAAGAATTGCACCTTTAGCAAAAGTAGTATTTAACATCTTCATTTCTTCTGCTGTAAATACGATATCCATCGCTGCTAAGTTTTCGCCCAGCCTTGACCTGCGGCTCATGCTCACCAATGGCATAACGTGTTCCCCCTGTTCCTTTACCCATGCAATGGCCAGCTGTGTTGGCGTATAGCCTTTGTCAGCGGCAAGTTGCTTCAATACTTCCACTTTCTCCAGGTTCTTTACCAGGTTCTCTCCTCGAAAACGTGAAAAATGCATGCGGTAATCTTGGCCTCCAAGTGGCGATTTCAGATCACCAGACAGCAAACCTTCTGCGGTGTTCGCGAACGCCACTACAGCAATGCCCAATTCCTTTGCAGCAGGCAGCAAATCTTCTTCTATTTGTCGGTCCGCCAGCGAAAAGCCTAATTCCAACGCACTGATCGGGTGAACGGCATTTGCCTGGCGAAGTTGCCCAACTGTAATTTCAGACACCCCGATGTGACGTACTTTACCTTCTTTAACTAAATCTGCGATGGTTCCGATAATATCTTCCACTGGCACACTGTTATCCATTCGGCTGGGCTGGTAAAGGTCAATGGTTTCAACACCCAACCGGGTGAGTGAATGGTTGACGAAATTCTTAATTGCCATGGGCCGAAGATCCATACCGATCCAGGCACCATTGTGAAAGATGGCGCCAAACTTAACGCTGATTAAAGCGTCGTCACGTCTTCCTTTAATGGCTTTGCCAATGAGCATCTCATTGTGGCCCGCACCGTAGAAGTCGCCTGTGTTCAGGAAGTTAATGCCACTGTCCAAAGCTTCCTGTATGGTCGCAATGCTCTCTTTTTCATCCGGTGTCGGGCTTCCCCAAATTGAAGACATACGCATACAACCTAAACCTAGTTTAGATACTGAAGGTCCGTCCTGACCCAATTGTATTTTCTCGATCTTTTTCATAACCTAAAGATCAGGTTATAAAGACGAGGGCGGTTGCGTATACGGCTCAAAGGATTTGTCTATACGGCTCATGTTAGATTATCTCAAAAACCATTTAGGGCTAATATTTACATTTAGATATGTAAATTGGAGCGTCCTCGTTAAATAAATCTCAATCTTCATGAACGCTCTTTTCATAGTCTCCATACTGCTCACGTTCCTTACAAGTCCACTTCAAGTTTCTTCGGCTACGTTCCCATCAGAAAAGACGATTACAATTAAAAATTCAAGTAATAAGGTCGGTTACTTTTATTATTTCGATGAATACAATGACCTGGTATCGTTAACGATACCTATTCGCGGCACCCAACAGATCACATCGGAGATTCCACTAATTCTATACGCCGCAAATCAAGAAAAAACATCCTATATTCTATACTACGAGGATGTACTGGAGCTGGCCTACGATAATGGTAGACATTATTTTAACTCCAACAACAAGCAATCTGCAGCGACTGCAAACCTGTTAATGGCACTTGATCGTAACCTGATCGAGGTTTTGGGTAAGCGCTTAGGCCCCGTCACCAGAATCTACGACCATATGTTGTCCGTTCCTCCGGCCCGCGATTCCTTATTAACGGAAGCATACGAGATTGATCGTAAATGCCTTGAAGCTTATTCTTCACAGCGGAAGCTGGATCCAGATGTTGTAGCCTTTGTAACTAACCACCTAAAGTATAACCTACTTATGGAAAGGGCGAAGCACCTATTGGTCAAAGCATTTGTAAATAATCGAATCTCATCCGACTATAAACTTTCTTTAATCAAATTAAATGAAGCATTGACCTCTGATGCTGCGCTGGATAGCTATCCCTATCGTAGACTTGCATCCTACTATCTGGATTACATAACCTCTATCGTTCCCTTGGATAGTCAAATCACTTACATCAATAGCGCTTTCACTGGCAACACCAAGAACTTTATGCTGTTTCGGTTACTTAGTAATAATGCTAGCTCAAATCCAAAGTTCTTTAAAGCGAACATCAATATTTTTTACGACCTGGTAAAAGATGAAGCATATAAAAAGTATGTCTCCAATCTAATTAAAGATGATGAAAGTGGTTTGTTGGCAAAGGATTTAGAAATCTACAACTTAAATGGAGAAGCGTTTTCTTTTGCGGATTTAATCAGAAACAACACTGGAAAACTAATTTACATTGACTTTTGGGCAAGTTGGTGTAGTCCCTGTATAGATGAATTCCCTTCATCAACTTCGCTTGCTAAAAAGTATGCAACCAAAGATATAGTCTTCATCTATATTTCTCTGGACAAGAATAGAAACCTTTGGGAGTCAGCTTTGAAGCGACTGAGCATCAATCAACACCAGAGTTACTTGGTGCCCACTGCCTTTTCTTCTAAATTGGCGAGTCGTTTCAAGATACGCTCAATTCCCCGCTATATCTTAATTGGAAAAGATGCCAAGGTAATCCATTCGGACGAGCTAAGACCAAGCGATCCAAAGCTGTTGGAAAAGCTGGATCAACTCTTATGAAGGCGTCAATCGAAGATTTAGACATAGCTCATCACAATCAACATTTTTAGCCAAAGAATTCATCAAAAAGTAAATTGCAGCTGCTGCTCTTAAATTATGTTCAGATACAAAACTCTACCATTCTTCCTCGTTATTCTACTTTTCGGATCCACTAAGCTGCTGCATGCGCAGGATGCTTCTGCTAACCTTAAACGGTTCTATTTCTTCAAAACATGGGCCTTCCTCAAATACAATCATCCCGCACTCGCAGGTGGCAAAGTAGATGCCGACAGCAAATGATGGCAAGTAAACCTTTTTACTTAACTGCTATGGGCGCTCTACTTTTAAGTCCGGTTTCTTTGATAAAATAAGTGAGCAATAATGCCAATGTAATTGCCGCAACCATGAACATTCCGGCGCCCCGAAAGTGCCCTTCGCCGCTTGTTGTTGTAAATTCCGAACGACCGTAGAATTTAGCAAAGAGTGGTCCCAAAGCTGAAGTGACGCCAAAAGTGATGAAATTGATGGCACCAGTTGCACTTCCTTTTACTTCATCCAGGTTTGCTTCTTTAATAATCGTGTATGGAATCATTGCCGCTCCAGATGCAATTCCAAATACGCCCATCGTCAATAAAGCAGGTAACAATTCGGGAAAGAAAATAAGCTGGCAAAAGCTCAGAAGCATCAGCACGCAACCGCCAACGATTACCGGTTTTCTGCGACCAAGTTCATCAGAAATATAGCCCATCAAAGGGCAACCAATTACCCATCCCATAGGAACCATGGCGCTAACCAGCACCGCGAGATGCTTATCCATTCCACGGTCGGCCATCAGGAAAGTGATGCCCCAGGTCATCGCAAAGACCGTTGTGGGTACAAACAACAATCCAGAAATGATGCCGCTGAAATAAGATTGTGGATTGCTGAAAACGATCTTATACGGCGCAACAATACTGCCGGCAATCTTTTTACGATCTGTATGGATTTCTTCTTTAGGGGTAGTGAAGTACAAGACAATCGCGATAATACCACATGCTGCGCCGATCACGATCCAGAAAAGATGTACGGTGAGCCCTTGTTCAATCAATGGTCCGGTGATGAACTGCCCAGAGGAGCCACCCAGCATACCCATACATTGCGTAAACCCAATTGCCGTAGCGATATACTTGGCTGAAAAACCATGTGCAGCAAGATAAACGCAACCAGTAAAAGAAAATGCACTGCCAGCACCTTGCAGCAGCCTTCCTGCGTAGCCACTCATCATCTCAGCCCCAGAAAATAGTAAACAGCCCAGGCATAATATAGCGGCACCAATGGCAATCGGGTATTTTGCACCATACCGGTCATAAGCCACACCTGCCAAAAGACTCGCAATGGCGTAAGTGTAGTAGTAAGATCCACCAATTGCGCTGATGTCGAATGCCGACATGCCAAAGGCATCGGAAAGTTCAGCCATCATCACTGCAGGGGAGGAGCGTATGGCGTATTGTAATAAGTAGAAAATACAGCCTAAAGCCCAGGATATGATAAATCCTCTTTTAACATTTATACCGGTAACTGGTATCTGAGCGGTGCTCATGATGTAATCTGATCTGGTAATTCTGGACCTGAAATAGATGGATTGAAGTTGAACATAAGAAAACGGTGATTCCGAATCGCAAGAACTGCTATCCGGTATGGTGTCCTGTAAGGTAGTCTTTTAATACTTCATTACCCCCCAAAGCTTTTTGTAATTTCATAAACATAGTTCAGCTTAGGGCTTTCGCCGAAGTACGTCACAACCTGCTCCCCAACTTTCCTTGCACCCAGGCGTTCAATGGAAACCTGAGAACGTATGTTGCTGGCGCCAATATGAAAGTAAACTTTCGCAACAAACTGGAATGCATAATCTAGCATAAGTGATTTTACGGCATGATTGATCCCTTTGCCCCAGCATTTTACCGCGTAGAAAGTGTAGCCGATCAAAATGCTGCTGGCCTGTTCTTCATGGTCATAAAATCGGGTACTACCCAAAATTTCACCGCTCGCTTTGTCTACTACTTTAAATGCCCCTTTGCTCTGCATGGCGCCTTCAAAGAAGTTCTCAAAAACGGCCTTCTTCCAGCGGTCTTTGTTTGGATGTTGAACCCAGATTGCTGGATCTGAGGCCACAGCATACAAGGTTTCGAAGTCTCCCTTTTCCAATGGCGCAAGCTTGATGTGTTCTGTTTCCAGCGTTGGTTGTATGTTCATGTTCAGTAGCATTGGTTTTATGGATCAATATCGAAAATTTACCGCTCAACATCATGGCTTGCTGCTGTAATCATTCAATTTCGCCTTCCTGCAAACATAAATTGCTTTACCAAAGTTTATGCTGCATGCATAACATCCTATTTTTTGGCGACAGTCTTACTGCGGGTTATGGGCTCGCAAACGTGTCCGTCGAATCTCTGCCCGCATTACTGCAGGACAAAATCAATACTGCGGGACTGGAATATAAAGTAATCAACGCGGGTGTAAGCGGCGAAACATCTGCCGGCGGCCTTACCCGGATTGACCTGCTCTTAAATCAGCAGATCGACGTGTTTGTATTGGAACTTGGAGCCAATGATATCCTAAGGGGCATTTCCCCACAACATACCGCTTCTAACCTCCAGGGGATTGTAGATAAAGTAAAAAAGCGCTACCCGGAAGCCAAAATGCTGCTGCTCGGCATGGAGCTGCCTGCATGGATTCCGGGTACGCTGGTTGCGGATTTCAGACGCATCTTCCGCCAGGTGGCACAGCACAATGATATGGCACTTGTACCATTTATGCTCGACGGCGTCGCGGGCGTGCGGCACCTGAACCTGCATGATGGCATCCATCCAACGGCTGCGGGTTACCGCATTGTTGCCGACAAAGTCTGGCCAGTGCTACAACGGCTTATCAGTTGATTCTACCCAGGTACAAACTATCTGAAACACGAGTCCTGTCTTTAGCCGTGAAAGAGATATAAACCTCTATTCGCGCTTGCAGATAGGCATTTGGGAGTGGGAGGAAATCCTGCAAATGACTTCTTTTCGCACCCGCTGTTTCAAACAGGGAAGTGTTCTGCTCAGGCAGGTAGGCCATCATCATCACCTGATCTTCAGCAGACTCAAAATCATCCGGTTGCCACATCCAGCTGAAGCGCAAGCCATTTGCTTCCGCAGTTACCATAGGCGCTTCCGCAATCGTAGCAGTACCTTTGCTCAGCTGCAGGTTTTCATAATCCAACTGCTCTAAACCACCTTCCAATTCGGAAATGCGCAGGCGATTACAGGACGTTGCCACATTGTGATAATTTAAACCCAAACCATTTGCTTCTACGCTGAAACCTGCGCGCAGGTATGGTTTTAACGTGCTGAATAAATCCATGAGCGTTTTCATCTTTAACCTGTTTTTAAGCTCAGCCATAGTAGGCGGTGCGTCCCGTTTGCTCTTCGAGCGTACTACATTTCTGACACCATCAAAGTACCAAACGGCAGGGCCAACTTTTCCGCTGGCCGGGCCTAGTATTCCATTTTTTGCAATTCCCATAATTTTATGTTTTTTTTGAATTTGCAAGCTAAGTCAAAGCTTTTGACTCCGATGTGGCGAAGGGGCTGCCACCTTTTTGCCCCCAGCCTTGATTGTGCTTTAAAGGCGGATTTTCGCCCAAAAAAAAATATATATTTTTTTTTCACTGCTACATTAATGGCAATAAACCATGCCGTTTCAGGGCTGTAGACGGAGATGAAAAATCGTCGAAAAGCGGGCAACAAAGTCTGGACTAGGGGTCTACTAGGTCGGGGCCCTGTTAACCCCCTGTGGGGGCCCTGTTGGGACCCTGTTGAGGCCTTGTCAGCGCTGTATTTGTCCTGACATTGCTTTCAGGTTTTAAGATAGGTATTCGCTATGGCGATGTTTATTCATCATTTACCAGATTATCATCTAGGATAACGCACGCTGCTGCCAAGGTTTCTTTCAAGAATAGACCGGTCCAACCTGGTCCACTCACTTATGTTATTTAAATAAATTCTAAATAAGGTTTGGAAATCGGAAAGTCATTTCTATTTTTGTGGCACTTAGAATTGATCTAAATAAAGGAATGAAGAATCTATACACGTTATTACTACTAAATTTTCTGTTTGTAAACGCACTATTTGCCCAGAACACAACCGTAAAAGGAAAAGTGCAAAATGAAGAAGGTGTTGCTTTGCAACATGTAAACATCACGGTTGAAAAATCCAATGCTAACACCCGTACAGACGAATACGGTAATTACGAAATGAAAATTCCTGCCGGTAAGTACACCTTCAAAGTGAAACTTATGGGTTATACAGCGCAAACCACCACTGTGGAGATTCCAGCGGGCGGCACGCAGATCAACTTCACCTTAAAGGATGCTAAAAACGATCTTTCAGAGGTTGAAGTTTTTGGAACCAGCAATAAGCAACAGGCAAAGCTTGATGCGATCACCCGCTTGCCTTTAAAAGCAAGTGATCAGATTCAAAGCATATCTGTAATTTCAAATAAATTAATTGAGCAACAAGGGGCACTGAGTGTAATCGAAGGGGTACGTAACGTTCCTGGTGTATATACTTATGCAACTTACGGCGGTGTAAGAGAAAGTATTTCTTCACGTGGTTTCAGAGGGATTCCAACGTTAAAGAATGGTGTCCGCGTAATGAGTGATTTCCGTGGTATGGGTTTCTCTTCTGACATGCAGGGAGTAGAAAGTATCCAGGTCATCAAGGGTGCAAGTTCCATCACCATGGGTGCTGCAACCGATCTTGGTGGCCCGGGCGGTATCGTGAACGTAGTAACCAAAACCCCAAAATTTGAGAACTCCGGCAACATCTCCTTCCGTGCAGGTAGCTGGGATCTTGTTCGTCCGACCTTTGATGTGCAGCGCGTGGTTAATAAAGCCAACACCCTTGCGGTACGTTTAAATGGTGCATATGAAAACGGTGGAAAGTTCCGTGATCACATGGGCAATGAGTCGTTCTACATCAATCCTTCCCTGGAATGGCGTCCGGATGCAAAAACCAGCCTGACCCTTGAGATGGACTACTTTAACGAGAAACAGGCTGTTGATGCAGGTACGGTAAACCTCTCTCTTGGGAATAAAACGAACCAGATTTATGACTTGCCTTCAAACCGCTTTTTAGGGTTTGAATCTGATAAAACGGATACCAAACACAGCACGTACACTGCAAGATTAAAGCGTGATTTATCTAATAAACTATACCTGCGTGCGGCGATGTTCTATTCAAACTATGATAGTGACGCCATCAAAACCGGCCTTGCTGCGGCAAGAGGTAATGGCATCAACGTAGATCAGGTGAACATCTACAATCGTTCTATTGCACACAACAACGCCAGAGAAGATAAGAACACCGTTTTGCAATTGGATCTAATTGGCCAAAAAGTTAAAACAGGTGGCATTTCGCATACCTTCCAGGTTGGTGGTGATTTCAGATACTTAGATCTATATCAGCCAACTTATAACAGTATCGCGGTAGATCAGATCAACGTATTGGATCCTTCAACCGTAACAAACCAACTGCCTTCAGGCATCAATCCAGCATTCCAGTTAACCACTGAGGTACAATCGTACGACTACCGTTTCGGTGTAACAATTCAGGATGTAATTCAGGTTACCGACTGGGCAAGAGCTTATGGTGGTGTTCGTTACAGTACTAACAAAACACGTGATAATGGTGCTTCGAGTTCAACATCAAGCTTCTGGAATCCACTAGCAGGTGTGATGTTCACGCTTAAACCTGGGTTCAACGTATTCGGATCTTATACCAACAGTACCAATCCGAGATCGGCTTCAGTAGTTGATATCAACGGAGATCCGCTAGGTGCAGAACGCATCGATCAGCTGGAAGCTGGTATTAAATCGGAGTGGTTCAATGACCGTCTTCGTTTTAACCTGACCTTCTACAAAATCAACAACAAAGACATGAACCTGGAGGCCTTCAATCTTGACGCCAATGGTATTGTACAACCTGCGGGTTACTACATCAAAGGCGGAAATGATGAGCGTAAAGGTATAGAGGTTGAATTAACAGGAAAGATTCTTCCGAATCTGGAAGTGGTAACCGGCTATGCTTATATCAATGCACAGTTCAAAGACCACACCACCTTCGTTCCGGGTTCTGCGCCGAATAACACACCAAAACATACTTTTAATGCTTATGCAAACTATACGTTCGACCGCAGCAGCAAGCTGAAGGGTTTGAATATAGGTGCAGGTGTTTATTACCTGGGTGAGCGCCCTTATAATGACTGGACACAAGCTGGTGTGCAATACCATGCCATTGATCCAAATACCGCACCATGGTTTAACAAAGCTTACACGCTTGTGAACGTTCAGGTCGGTTATCCGGTGACAAAGAATATCACGCTAAGAGCACTAGTGAACAACATATTTGACAATGTAGGTTACGATGCTTACCGCTCAAACTTTATAGACAGAATTGCACCAAGGAATATTTCAGGTGTGTTGAGCTACAAGTTTTAAGTAAGTACGCAAAGCATTGAAGAAAGGATATCCTCTGCAAAGGGGATATCTTTTCGCATGAAAGGAAATAGCGAATTAGCAGGGGAATTCACCGCTAATTGAAATAGAAAATTGATCACGTTAGTCACACAACGCATAAAATAAATCACATGAAGAAGAAGTACAGCTTTCGGAAGTTTTCAAATGACATCCACTTATGGTTAGGGATCGCCAGTGGACTGGTACTGTTCGTGGTATGCCTTACCGGAACCATCCTGACCTTTGAAAAAGAAATTGTAGAATGGGCAGACGCCGACCGATACCGCGTTGAGGCACCCGCAGGTGCTGCAGCTCTTCCGATCGACCAGCTTGTTACTAAGACAGAAGCTGGCCTGAAAGGTAAGGTTACGGGCATAGAAATTCCGGCGAATCCGAATGCGGTTTACCGCTTTACTGTGCAGGAAAAAGGCCCAAAGGGCGATAAAGATGAAAAAGGCGAACGCGGCGGTGCTGAAAAAGCAAAAGCAGAAGCTGGCGCGGGTAAAGGGAAGCCTGAGGGTGGTCCTGCTGCTAAGGGTGGCAAAGGCGGCGGCGGTGGAAAAACTTATCTGGTAAATCCATATAACGGCGACATTACCGGTACAACGAAAAGTGCGACTGCGGAATTCTTCTCGACCATGATGGGCTTGCACCGCTGGTTATTAATGCAGGACATCGGTGGTAAGATCATCGTGGGTGCGGCAACCATCATCTTCGTATTCTTAGTGCTTTCCGGAATTGTGTTGTGGTGGCCAATTAAGCTTAGAAACTGGAAGCAGGGTTTACAGATCAAGTTTTCCGGAAACTGGAAACGGATTAATCACGACCTGCACAATACCTTAGGTTTCTATTCTTTCCTGGTCTTGTTAGTCATGTCATTAACAGGGCTTTGCTGGTCATTTGAGTGGTACAAAAAAGGTTTGAGTGATGTGCTGGGTGATGAAGTTTTTAAACAAAGGAAAGAGAAGCCTATGGCTTCAGATCCTTTAAATGCTGGGACTGCAGAAAAGCCAATGCTGGCTGCCCTGATCGCTACTGCAGATCAAAGCTTCCCTTATGAAGGTAATTACCGTCTACGTTTTCCGGCAGATTCTGCCGGTTCCTATGTCATCAATAAGAGTCGTACCGCATTTTTCGCCTTAACTGCTGCGGATAAGATTCAATTTGAACAATATACCGGTGCGGTGCTGAAAACGGAAAAATTTAGTGATAAGCCATTTAACCAGCAACTTGCAGGGTCGGTACGTTCCTTGCACCTGGGTGATATTTTCGGGACATTTTCTAAAATCATTTACTTCCTTGCCTGCCTTTTTGCAACAAGTTTACCCGTAACGGGAACGATCATCTGGATCAATAAGCTGCGCAAGAAAAATAAGAAGAAGAGCTCGAACAGGCGCAAAATACAACGTTTGCAGCAGCATCAGCCAGTAACCTCATAATACGAGCCGACGCCGTTGGAGCACGTAAGTAGTCAAACGCTTGTTGTAAAAAAAAAATCCGGCTTCTGGGGTATTCTTGAAGCCGGATTAAGGTAACCTTAAAAAAGATCTTATTCCTTTATTTTGGTAAAGGGTTCTTGCGTCCACGCTGATGCACGTTCAGCACAGTCGTCGGATATTAACGTTAACACCAGCTGCCCGTCTTTCATGGCATGTTTCAGCTTAAAGCTGGAACCATCAGCGCAGGGGCTTCCGCCAGTGGTTTTCGTTAGGTTCAGCGTATCACCGCTGATCTTGTAGCTCATGCTTTCCAGCAACTCCATGTTCTCCGTTAGGTAGATCTCGAAAACGTCAGCCTTAAAGCTTAGCGTAACGGGAAGAAGCTCTGGAACGGCTAATTTGCCTGCCCATTTGGTGTTTGCAATTTGTGCCTGTGTTATGGTTCCGCACACCAGGCATACCATAAACAAAAATAGCTTTTTCATAACTGGCTGATTAATAGCTTAATTTACAAAATGTTTGCTTCACAAAAAACAACATAATTGTGCGCTTTGTGAGAAAGCCAGGCATGGCCTTCCAAGTTTTCAATAAAATCTTTAACTTCAGGCATTGCCGATCAAGGCTTTACAACCGATATAAACCATTATGAAATTGATCAATATGTTCGTGCTGATCCAGTTTGCGATGCTCCTTCCGCTGGGTTATGTAAATGCACAATCCACAAAGTCTGTACAAACGAAAGTTGCCAACGGCTTGTTAGAAGGTACAACCGAAACATCCGGTGTGAAAAGTTTTAAAGGTGTACCTTTTGCAAAACCACCGGTGGGCGATCTGCGCTGGAAGGCACCGCAACCTGCAGAAAACTGGTCAGGGGTTAAAAAAGCTGATCAATTTGCAAAGAGCCCCATGCAGGCACGCATTTTCGGAGACATGATGTTCCGCTCCGACGGGACCAGTGAGGACTGCCTTTACCTGAATGTATGGACCCCTGCCAAAACAATGAAAGAAAAAATGCCGGTATTGGTTTACTTCTATGGCGGAGGTTATGTTGCCGGAGACGGATCTGAAGGTCGTTACGATGGTGAAGCAATGGCAAAAACCGGTATCGTAAGTTTAACTGTAAACTACAGGTTAGGGGTTTTTGGCTTTATGGCACATCCGGAACTTTCAAAAGAAACAAGCTATAAAGGTTCCGGCAATTATGGTTTGCTGGACCAGTATGCCGCTTTGAAGTGGGTACGTGAGAATATTGCGGCTTTTGGTGGTGATCCAAACCGCGTGACCATCGCTGGTGAGTCTGCGGGCTCCATCTCCGTCTCTGCGCAAATGGCCTCTCCACTTTCAAAGCACCTGATTGCTGGTGCCATTGGAGAAAGTGGTGCGATGATTAAACCGACGCTTGCACCTTTACCACTTGCAGAAGCAGAGAAGAACGGACTGGCATTCGCCGAGAAAGTACAGGCAGGATCGTTAGCGGCACTGCGTGCAATACCAGCGGCAGATTTGCTGAAAGCTGCGTCAGGGCAGAATGGTTTCCGTACTGCTGCGACAATCGACGGCTATTTTCTTCCAAAAACAGTAGATGAGATCTTCGCTGCAGGCGAACAGGCTAAAGTGCCATTACTTGCCGGCTGGAACTCTGCGGAAACGCCATACCAAGGTTTCATGCGGGCGGAACCGCCAACACCAGAGGGCTATGCCAAACGCGTAAAGCAAGATTTTCCGGAGCAGGCAGAACAAGTACTTAAGCTATATCCAGGTAACACAACTGCTGAAGTTGTGAAATCGGCCACCGCGTTAGCCAGTGATCGCTTTATCGCTTACAGCACCTGGAAGTGGCTCGATCTGCATGCAAAGTCCAGCGCCAAGCCTACCTACCGCTACCTTTTTTCTAAGTCTAAACCGCCAATGACCAAGGAGTTTGCAAATGCGACTACCGGATTGGCCGGCGGCGTTACGAAAGCCACAGATCAGAAAGCTGCTGCTCCGGCGCCAGCACAACCCGTATCTGAAGGTGCACCGCACGCCTTTGAAATTGAATATGCCATGGGCAACCTCGATAAGAATCCGGTTTATGCCTGGACAGCAGAAGATCATCAGATCTCAAAAACCATGTTAACCTATTTCTCAAACTTCATCAAAACTGGTAACCCTAACGGTGGAGGTCTACCCAAATGGGCGCCAATTGGTGGTTCTGAACAGGCCAGCTTTATGAACATCGGTCTGAAAACGGCTTCCGAAAAAGCGACGGATCTGGAAAGGTACCGCTTCCTGGATCAGCTATATTCTAAATAGGCGGGATAATACCGTCCGGGGTATTATCTTTGCAAAAAAGTTATAATGCTCGAAATTATCTATCAGGATGAACACCTGATTGCCATAAATAAGCCGCATGGATTGCTGGTTCATCGCTCTTTCATTGCTAATGATGCAAAAGAATTTGCGTTACAAATGCTGCGTGATCAGGTGAACCGGCGTGTGAGTCCGGTGCACCGACTGGACCGGAAGACCTCCGGACTTTTGCTTTTCGCCTTTGAGAAAGAGGTGGAAGTGGCGCTGCATAAACAATTTCAGGAAAGTGCCGTCCGTAAGAAATACATGGCCATATTGCGTGGCTATGCACCGGACAGCATGGATATCGACTATCCCTTGGTGAAGGAGAATGGCGCCATACAGGATGCTTTTACCTCCTTTGTTACGGTTAAAAAAGCTGAGCTGGATATCCCGTTGGGGAAGCATCCGACCTCCCGCTATTCTCTCGTGGAAGCAACGCCAACAACCGGCCGGATGCACCAGCTACGCAAGCACTTCGCGCACATCTGCTACCCGATAATTGGCGATCGCAAGCATGGCTGCAATAAACAAAACCGTTTCTTCAAGGAGCAGTGGGATATGACCACTATGCTACTACATGCCTCATCACTGGATTTTATACACCCGGTTACCGGGGAACAATTAAACCTTCAAGCAGGCTACCATCCTGAATTTACCCGGGTAATGTCGCTTATGGGCTGGAATGAACACGAATGATCTTAACATATGATTTCTAAATTAGTTAAATGTATGCTGCTAATCGTCACGATTGCAGTGCCCGAATGCTTATTTGCTCAAGCTGAGTTTCCACAGCGTATCGTTTCCGACCGCAAAAACTCAGTTGCACAACAACAAAAACCTTATGTCATCCTGATTTCTGCGGATGGCTTTCGCCATGATTATGCGAAGAAATATCAGGCGGAAAACCTGCTTAGACTTAGTGCTGCAGGGGTTCAGGCGGAAAGCCTGATTCCAAGTTACCCGACACTTACTTTCCCGAACCATTATACACTGGTGACTGGCTTATATCCGGCACATCATGGTTTGGTGAACAATACCTTTTACGACCGGGGCCGTAACGACCGGTACAGCATGTCGGCAAAAACTAAGGTGCAGGATGGTGCCTGGTATGGTGGCACGCCGCTTTGGGTGCTTGCCGAGCAGCAACAGATGGTCTCTGCAAGTTTATTTTGGGTAGGTTCGGAAGCTGATGTGAAAGGGGTGCGGCCGACTTACAGTTATGATTTCACAGAAAAGTTCCCGATGGCAGATCGTATTCAGGTGGTTAAAGACTGGTTGAATCTTCCGGAGGAAAAAAGACCACACCTGATTACCTTTTACATTTCTGAACCTGACCACTCCGGTCACGATCATGGTCCGGAATCTGAACAGGCAGCAAAGGCAGTGAAAATGGTAGATGAGGCAATCCTGGAATTAACGGAAGTAGTTAAAGCCACCGGATTGCCCGTGAACTTCATTTTTCTTGCCGATCATGGCATGACCAGTGTTGACCGTGAACGTCCATTGACGGTGCCGAAAAGCATAGATCCAGAGAAATTTGTTGTACCCACATCCGGTACCACCGTAAGCATCCATGCGAAGAATAAGGCGGACATTAAACCGCTTTACAAGCAACTTAGAAAAGAAGCTGTAGACTATAAAGTTTACCTGAAAACAAAAATGCCCCGGAAGTTCCACTATGGGGCTAAGGATGACAAGTTTAACCGCATCGGGGATATTTTGTTAATCCCGGAATGGCCACGCGTATTCTCAAGTCGGACGCCGAGCCCTGGCCAGCATGGTTTCGATCCTTCAAAAGTTAAAGACATGCATGCCACATTTTTTGCATGGGGCCCAGCATTTAAGTCAGGGCTCAAAATTCCTGCTTTCGAAAACGTGAATGTCTATCCTTTAATCACCGAGATTTTGGGACTGGAATACACGGAAAAGATTGACGGGAAAAAGAAGGTGCTTCACCATGTGCTGAAGTAAGCGCGATCGGTTTAACATTTTTTAACATATCGGAGCTTAGACTTTTTTGATTCGACATAGTCCTATCTTCAAACAAACGGAAAAGACCTGTATGATCAGGAGCGAAGTTTGTTACACTGCGCGTACGGTTTGACATGAGCAGGTTGATAGGTTAGGTTAGGTAGGGCCGGAGCAGGAGTGTTCCGGCCTTTTTACGGAAAGGTGTTTGTCTCCTGACTATTTTATTTTTTAAGTCGGCTATATTTGAAATTATGTTGTTGCGTTAAGGAGAGCAGTAACGCTGTTTTTTAGAAAACGCGCTTTGGTCTTAGCGGCAGCGTACGATAAAACAATTTATTAAAACTATGATCAACAGATTTTTTTCAGGACGAGTGAGGCTTATTGTTGTCCTTGCATGCGCGCCATTATTTTCGTTTGCTCAGAAAGCAAACTGGCAGAATTTAGATTTAAAGACGGATTCTGTATTTGGAATTAGCACAGAACGTGCGTACAAAGAATTGCTGAAAGGCAAAAAAGCAACCCCGGTGATCGTTGGTGTTCTGGATGGTGGTGTAGATATCACCCATGAAGACCTTAAAAGCGTGCTTTGGGTGAACAAAAAAGAAAAAGCCGGTAACGGTATTGATGATGACAAAAACGGTTACAAGGACGACGTGAATGGATGGAACTTTCTAGGTAACGAAAAGGGTTCTGTAGAATTTGAAGCGTTGGAGCTTACACGTCTGATCAGACGTGACATGAAGAAATTTGCGAACGTTACGGATGTGGCCAGGGAAGATGAAGCGGCATATGCACAATTCAGAACCATGAAGGCTGATTTCGACAAACAAGTTGATGAGGCTAAAGAAAGTCTTGCCGGTATTCAGGGCTTTAAAGCTGTACTGGATCGTATTGTAACGAAGCTGGGTAAAGCAGAACCTACTGCTGCAGACTTCGAACAGTACAAAGCTGCTGATGCCATGGAGACGCGTCTGAAAACCATCATGGTTGGTGCGCTTAAAGACGATACTTTTAAGGATTTCTACAAAAATCAAATCCAGAAAGGTGTAGATCATTATGAGGAAATGTTGAAATACAACCTGAACCTTGAATATGATCCAAGACCAGAACTGGTTGGCGACGACTATGCAAATGGTTCTGAGAAGTCTTACGGGAACAATGACGTTAAAGGTCCTGACGCTAGTCACGGTACCCACGTTGCAGGTATTGTTGGCGCGAACAGAACCAACAACATCGGTATTAAAGGTGTTGCCGATAAGGCGTTAATCATGGGTGTGCGTGCGGTACCCGGTGGAGATGAGCGCGATAAAGACGTTGCAAATTCGATCCGTTATGCGGTTGACAATGGCGCTAAGGTCATCAACATGAGCTTTGGTAAAGCCTACTCATGGGACAAAAAGCTTGTGGATGATGCTGTAAAATATGCGATGTCTAAAGACGTATTGCTTGTACATGCCGCAGGAAATGACAACAAGAACACGGATGTGGAGAAAAACTATCCAAACCGTAATTACGAGGATGGTGGCACCGCTGGTGCTTACATCTCTGTGGGTGCTTCGAGCTGGGATGATGATGAAACGCTAAAAGCAAGCTTCTCCAACTATGGTAAAACCAGCGTTGATGTATTTGCACCAGGCCGTCAGATCAACTCAACCATTCCTGATGGAAATGCTTATGCAAAATTTGATGGTACCAGTATGGCAGCGCCAGTTGTTGCAGGTTTAGCAGCAACCATCCGCTCTTACTACCCGAAACTTACGGCTTTACAGGTTAAAGAAATCATTATGAAGTCCGTTGTAAAAGTGGATCACCCGGTAACAGTGACGGTTAACGAGGAGCCAGTTTCCATGCCATTCTCAGACCTTTGTGCTACAGGTGGTATTGTAAATGCTTACAACGCACTAAAATTGGCTGCAACCTACAAATAACAATAGGGATCCAACCAGATCCATTTAAATCTCCTGTGTCAGATCGCTATCGATGATGCAGGGGATTTTATTTTTTATCGGCCTCAAATTTCTCGAAAGACCAAACGGCCTTCTTCCGCTTGTACCATACCTTATAACTCTGGTTTGGCGGAATGGTGAAATGGAAGGTAAGTTCCGTTTCGTTGGCGTCTTTGGGCAGAAAGCTGGATAACAGGGCATCTGCGATGTTTTTAATTTGCTCTTCTGTATGCATGTTTAAAGGTAAATGTACCGGCTGATATAATGAAATTACTAACGAATATTTCAAATTTAGCGTGCCGTATATCTGATATTTTAAGTTCCGAATCTTTCTTAGGCCTGCTGCCCTTGAAATCGCTACTATTGAATATTACTTGTAGCGATGTCAGAACTTTCCAGGGCTTTGGTGCTTACCGCTTTCTTGAATTTCTTGTCCCTGCTGTGTGGATTGCAAGTGCATGCACAGTCCTGGCTACCGGGTTATAATTATCGAAAAAAGATCACCATCAACAAGGCCTTGGTGGAGGGAAATGCGGATCTTCAAAATTTCCAGCTGCTGGTTGCCCTGGAACATGCGGACCTGAAATATGTAGCCGGTGCCTGTTCCGGTAATAAGATATCTGGCACAAAGGGGGGGGATTTTGCTTTCACAACCGTCGCTGCGCCGCAAACACCTTTAAGTTTTCAATTGGACGAATATGTACCGGAGACCGGCCGGCTGGTCAGCTGGCTCCGCCTGAATTCTCTTGCTGCTGCTGGTAGTAGTACTGCTGCGACCCAGATTTACCTCTATTATGGTTCCAATACCATTCATTTTCCGGCATCGGCGGCTGCGCAGCAAACCTGGTACGGCGCTCAGGATCGCATCTGGCACATGAATCCGGATGTCGCCGGAACACCCCTGGCAAATGCGGCCAGTGGCATCCCTGAAGAGCGGCTGTTTCCTGCCACAACAATGAATGCAGGTAATATCGTACCGGGTAAGATTGGGAATGCATTAACATTAAACGGTAGTAGTCAATATTTAACTTCAGCTAAGATCAATAGTGATAATTTTACGATCTCCTGCTGGATTAAGTTCAACGTCACCAACCGGGAGCAGGTGATCCTGAGTACAGACAGTACGAACTTCGGCGGTTATACCCTGAAGTTGGACGTTGATGGACGGCTGGTGCAGGAGACACGCAGCAGTACCATCATCACTTCCAGAAAGGCATCCCTGGTTATCAGTCCCAATCGCTGGTACCATGTGGTGAGTCAGTCCATTCAGGGGCGCAGGGAATTTATCATCGATGGCATAAGTTATAGCGGTGGCCTGGGCAATATTGCACTCCGAACGGGTGGTACATTGATTGTAGGCGCTAACAAGCAACAGGGATCGCATTTCAGCGGCATGATTGATGAACTCCGCATTCAGACCATCAATCCCGGTGTGAATTGGTTGAAGACGACCTACAACAATCAACGGGATCCCGCTGCTTTTTATGTAGTTGCTGCGGAGGAGCGAAATAGCGTGATTACGGCAACGGGAATGCTGTTCCGAAATGTCGTGAATCAGAACTGGCTGGAGCCTGCGAACTGGAACAGTCATGAGGTGCCTGGTCAATTTGAACAGGTCGTCATTGATTCAGGAGCGGTAACCGCATACAGTGGCCCAACGGAACTCAGCTTAAACAAACTCGCCCTGCGTGCAAACGCAAAGCTGTCTATACAAAAGGACATGGAGGTGTTTTGCGACACGGAGGTAGAAACAGGTGCGGAGCTCGGCATTGGTACTGGCCAGCGCTTACAGCTGGATGGACATTTGCTAAACAATGGACTTGTTGGTTCAGGAGCTGCAACAGACGGTACCCTTGTTTTTTCCGGGGCTTTGCCAGCACAGCAAGTTACAGGTCTGGGGCGGATAGCTGTAGAGAATTTGGTGCTGGATAAAGCCAGCACAACCGCAACATTGCAGCTTCAGCAACCGGTGAATGTTTATGGCTATGTGCAGACGATAGTGGGTAAGCTACATTCAAATGGGTACCTGGCCTTGAAGCACTCGGGCCCGGAAAAACAGGCCTTTGTGTGGCCAATTTCCAATGTCGCTGAAGGTAGTGTTGTAGGGGAGGTGATGGTTGAGCAGTATGTTGCCGGCGCATTTCCTGCACCGGCAACAGCAAGGAACTGGCGGCTGCTGAGTACACCCGTATATCATGGCTCCGGTGCAAACGCGTACTATCACTTGTATGACTTGAAGGCCGCGATGTTTGTCACCGGACCCGGCGGTGCGAACAACGGCTTTGATGATTCCCCACAGAACGGACATACCATTTACACGCACAACCAGTCAGTTGTTGGCGCGCTTGCACAGAAGTATACTGGTGTTACAGCGATGCAGTCGACTGTTGATGTCGGCCGCGGCATATATGTCTTCTCCCGCGGCGGGCGGCAGGCACCGGATGCACTGACGAAACAGCTCCTTCGTGCGCCCTTTCAGAATCCAGAGTCTTACATCATTCTCCATAAAGGGTTATTATTTCAGGGCGATTTACAGCTGCAGTTGCAGAACCGGAATATGGGTGAAGCTGGCGATGGCTTCAATTTACTGGGTAATCCGTATGCCGCGACCATCAGCTGGGCTGCGCTGCAGAAAGAAAACCTGAGCCCATATGTATGGAAGTTTAATCCGCTGAACAATGCATACGATGTTTCAAATGATCCAAACACCTCCATCGCTGCTGGAGAGGGTTTCTTCGTCAAAGTTTTAAGCGGTCACAGCAGCGGTAGCTTGCGATTTACTGAAGCCGCGAAACGCTCAGGTTCAACCCCGGCAATGCTGTTGAACGGAATGGTTTCCAGTAATTCCAATACTAAAGTTGTGGCGCAGACGCGCGTTGCTGCGCCTGCACAAACGGGGAAAGGTGTTAGTAAGCTTACGCTGACACTTGTACGAACCGTTTTTGCACAGACGTTCAACCTGGTGCTTAGTCCTGCGGGACAGGATGAAGTCGATGATCTGGATGCAATGGCAATGGGCAGCGGTTATGTTGGTCTTTCCAGCATTGCGGCAGCTGGGACAATGCTTTCCGTGGACACCCGGCGACAACCTGGCCATCGTACGCTGGAAGTGCCCTTATATGTGAAGGGTTACCAGACTGGCACATACGAGCTGCACATTTCGGGGATCGAAAGTCTGGAAGCGGGAACAGCACTCGAACTGGTCGATGCCTATCTAAATACCACGAAAGTGCTGCAGGGAAATCAGGTGTATACGTTTGAAATGAATACCGGGGTGCCGGAAAGTTTTGGTGAACATCGGTTTGCTTTGCGACTGAAAGCGAAGCCAGACAAGTTGCCAGCGAATACGCCGGTATCCTTAGACGGAGCTGATGTTGTGGCTTACCCAAATCCATTTGTAAATGGCTTTAAGCTAAGCATGCCCGCTGTTAAGCGCTGCTGGATGGAACTGCGGCTCTATGATTTGGTGGGTAAGGTGATGCTGCGGAAGGACTTGGGTTTGCAGGACGGTACGCAGCTGCCGGAGGTGGATACCAGTGCTTTGGGCAGCGGTATTTACCTGATGGAGTTAATTAACCGCGACACCGGGCAAACCATGAAGATGTTGAAATTAGTAAAGCGATAACCATAATGCTAAATGATGATGCCTATGCTACCCAGATTGCTTATGATGCAGTTACACCTGTTTATGCTATTCCAAGGTCCCGGACCAGGTGATCCCGGAATGCCGGGTGGAGATCCTGATCTGCCTCCAGAGTTACCAGAGACACCATTGGACTCCGGTGTTTATGTGCTGATCCTTATTGCAATCGTGTACGGCATGTGGCGGCTCCGCAGGGATTTAGTCTGCCGTTAGCTGGATCCCTTCTTTATGCAGGATGTAGTTAAATATCCCGTGGATCGGTTTCTGGTAGATGTTGCCGACCTGGATATCATTGGCTTCACAAACCGCCTTCAGGCTATCCTGATAGAAGTAGGCGATGGAGCCTATAAAGTGGCATTTCATGCTTTTATAATCAGCATAATCCTTAATGTTAGTGTCTACAAATTCCTGGAAGCCTTTGCGCAGGAGTTCAACAATGAAAGGATGATCAATGTGCTCGATCATAAACCTGCTTAGCGAAGCGAGATAGATGTTCGGGAATGGCCTTTGGTAAACATTGGTAATCACTTGTTCTTTGTTGATGTCGTACTTCTCCGCGAACAACTTTCCAAGCGCTGCCGGCATATTGCCGTAGAGGTAGGCGGTAACAAGCTTGCGGCCGAAGTATGTTCCGGAGCCTTCATCACCAAGCACGTAGCCCAGACCATGGGTGCTGTCATGTACATTTTTTCCATCAAAGTAGGAGATGTTTGAACCAGTACCTAAAATGCAGGATAGCCCTTTCTCATGCCCGCAGGTTGCATAGGCCGAGCCCACAAGATCATTGTCTACACTGATGAAAGCATTCTTGAAGAACAGGGAAAGTCCATTGGATACCACCTCGTGTTTATCAGGTGAAGAACTGCCAGCGCCGAAGAAGTAAATTTCCTGCACCTTAGCTGCATGGCTGATAAGGTCCTCGTTTTTGGAAAGCAACTTGTAGATCTCCTGCTCATTTAAGAAATATGGATTGATGCCTTTGGTATTGAAGGTGATAATGGCTCCATTATCATAACCCATCCAGTCTGTTTTCGATGAACCGCTGTCAGCTACTAAAATCATGCGTTAAAAATAAGAATCTTATTGAACATTCAGCGTGCCGCTGATTTCTTTCAGGCTAATCTCTGTGATTTTAGCCTGGTATTCTGCATCCAACAGACGGGTAATGGCGTTTATGGAATTACGTTGGGCTTCCCGAAGTTCGAGGGGTGAGATGCTACCCAAGCGGTATTTCTCCAATGTAATTTCCAGATTCTGGTCTGCCACCTGCACGTTTCCGGATTCCACTTTAAGCAGATCAAGGTTGGTCATGTAGTTCTGATATGAGGAAATCAACTGCGCATTAATTGCTTGTCTGGTGCGTTCCAGATCAAGTTCTGAAGAGTTGATGGTCACCTTTGCATTACGCTCGTTCTGTCTTTGCAGGAAGCCATTGAAGATGTTTATGCTGGCGGAAAGTCCGTATGTAAGTCCGTTGGACTGGATCTTCTGGTTAAAGCCCGTTGGGCTGGTGCTTTTCGATACCTGATAGCCACTGTTTACCGCAATAACGGGATATCGCTGTCCTTTGATCTGTTTAAGGTTGAGCGCTGCAATTCGCGTATTAATAAAGGCATTTTGAAGATTTGGATTCAACTGCTGCGTTTTTTCTGCCAGCTCCTGAAGGTTTAGGTTATTCTGGATGTTCATTTCTTCATCCACCTTAAACTCGATGTTCAGGTTCCGCGCCATGATCTGGTTCAGGGTAACCATGGAGGTTTTAAGCAGGTTCTTCTCCTGAAGGTAAGAAGAAGTGTCGGTATTGAAATCTACGATGGCGGCAAGTACATCGAGTTTAGAGCCGCGGCCAATCTGTAGCTTGTTCTCTGCGATGCGACGCCTTAACCTGGAGATTTCCATCGCACTGTCTTTAGCCACCACAAGCTGCTGCTGGCGCACCATACCATAATAAGCATTTACCACATCTGCGATGGTGGTCAGGATTACAGCTTTGCTATTTACTTCCCCTTGCTGCTGTAATGCTTTTAAGCGGTCGTAATTCGCAAACATCTGAAAGCCGTCGAAGACGGTCCAGTCCAGCGCCACACCGTAGTTAAGGTTGGTGTTTTTTACGCCGGATAGTTCCTGCTCGGGACCTGAAGCTGGTGTGCGGACGGTATGTTGATTGCTCCCGTTATTGGCAAGGCTACCTACCAATGCTGGCAGGAACCCGGCGTTTCCAACATTCACATTGTTCTTTGCAATTAAGAGATCATTGTTGATGAGCTTGATGTCGTAGTTGTTTTTTAATGCCGTGTCAATCGCTTCCCGTAAGGTAAACCGGGGGAGGCTGTCGGTATTCTTGTGAAGGATATTTTGCCCGTAAGTATATGGCGTGAAGCCTAAAAAGACCAGGCCCAGGATAAACAGATTTATGCTGAATTTCATGCAGGATTATATTGTAACAGTTTCTAATTTTTCTTGCTCCAAAGCAGCTTCTAAAGAGCGGGTAAGCTCCTTGTTTTCTTTGTGCTCTTTAGACCAGTAAGAATAAATTGCCGGGATCACAAACAGGGTTAATACCAGGGAGAAGGTCGTTCCACCAACAATCACGATACCCATACCCATACGACTCTTTGCCGCGGCACCGAGTGCCATTGCAATTGGAAGTGCGCCGATGGCGATGGCAAGACTGGTCATGAGAATTGGTCTTAACCTTGCCACAGATGCTTCACGGATGGCTTCCTGAACAGACTTACCTTGTTCTTTAAGCTGGTTGGCAAATTCCACGATTAGAATACCATTCTTCGTTACCAGTCCGATAAGCATGATGGTACCGATCTGGCTGAAGATGTTCCAGGTCTGGCCGAACAACCAGAGTGAAAGGAAAGCACCGGCTACCGCCATTGGTACCGTTAAAATGATGATGATTGGGTCTTTAAAACTTTCAAACTGCGCAGATAGAATCAGATACACCAGGAGCAGGGCCAGGCCAAAGGCAAATAGCGTATTTGAGGAACTTTCGCGGTAATCCCTGGATTCGCCACCAAGATCGGTAGAGAAGGTGTCATCAAGAATTTTCGCAGCGATCCTGTCCATTGCATCTAAGCCTTCGCCGATACTCACCCCAGGCGCAAGGCCTGCGGATACCGTGGCAGCAGTAAACCTGTTGTTACGGTATAACTGTGGTGGGCTGCTCTCTTCCTTAGCGTCTACAACATTATCCAGCTGAATAAGCTGTCCCTTGTTATTACGAACATACACAGAACTTAAATCCAGTGGATCTTTACGATCTGCAACTTCAAACTGTCCGATGACCTGGTATTGTTTACCATTCATGAAGAAATAGGAGAAACGTTGACCACTCAAACCGAGTTGCAGTGCCATACCGATGTCCTGTGCAGAAACACCCAGGTTTTTCGCTTTGTCTCTGTTGATTGTGAGGTTGATTTCTGGTTTGTTGAACTTCAGGTTCACATCTGATGTTGTGAAACTTGGGTCGTTTGCTACAGCATCCATAAACAATGGCACTTTCTCCCGGAGTTTTTCAAAGTTCTGGGCCTGTATGATGTAGTTGATTGGCAGACCACCACGGCGGCCAACGGAAATGGTTGGTTGTTGTGTGACAACGACTTTCCCTTCAGAATACTTGCGGGTGATGCTCGTTAATTTGGTGGCGATTTCCGCTTGTGAACGTTCACGATCAGATGGTTTCACGAGGCCCATACGGAAGAATCCACCGTTGGTAGATCCGCCTCCAAAGCCTGGAGATGTAATGCTGATGTTGACATTCGTTTCCGGCACCGAGTCACCGATCATCGTGCTGATCTTGTTCATGAACTTATCTGTATAAGCAAATGAAGCACCCTCAGGTGTACTCACGTTCATGTTTATGGCACTGCGGTCATCATAAGGTGCCGTCTCTTTTGGAATGATGTTCCAGAATAATGCGATCAGGCCCACGCAGAACAGAATGATTGGGATGGCTAACCACCGGCGACCAAGGAACTTGTTCAGGTTTTCTTCATACGAATCGTTCAGCTTTTGAAAGTAAGGCTCCGTCATGACATAGAACTTTGACTTCTTGTGCCCGGTTTTCTTCATCAGGTATGCATTAAGCATTGGCGTCAGCGTCAGGGAGACGAATGCCGAGATGAGTACTGCCGCTCCGATTACGATACCGAACTCCCGGAAGAGTCGCCCGACAAATCCTTCCAGGAAAATTACTGGTAAGAATACTGCAGCAAGGGTGACGGAAATGGAAATAACAGCGAAGAAGATCTCATTGGAACCTTTGATGGCCGCCTCAAAAGGAGAGTAGCCCTCTTCAACCTTCTTGAAAATGTTCTCCGTGACTACGATACCATCATCAACCACCAGTCCGGTTGCAAGTACAATGGCCAGCAAGGATAGTACATTGATGGAAAAGCCAAAGATGTACATGATGAAGAAGGTGAAAATCAGCGATACTGGTATATCGATCAAAGGACGGAAGGCGATTGCCCAATCCCTGAAAAACAGGTAAATGATGAGGATTACCAGGATGAGCGACAGGATAATGGTTTCGGTAACCTCCGTAATGGACATCTTGATGAATTCCGTCGTGTCCAGGGATACTTCCAGCTTAATATCTTCGGGTACATCTTTTTTAAGTTGATCGAAACGTTTATAGAACTCCTTAGAGATGTCCAGGTAATTGGCGCCGGGCTGCGGTACCAGGCCAACGGCAACCATTGGTTTTCCAGACTCACGTAGTACCGTTTCTTCGTTTTCGGAACCAAGCATTGCATAACCCACATCCTGCAGGCGAACCACGTTGTTGGAATCAGTAGCAATGATCAGGCTGTTAAACTCTTCTGCATTGGTCAGTTTTCCTAGGGTCTTTACAATAAGCTCCGTATTTGCACCGGTGATTTTCCCAGAAGGAAGCTCCACGTTTTCACGGTTTAGGGCATCCACAAGATCGGCTGAAGTCAGCCCATAAGCAGCAAGTTTACCTGGATCAATGCGGATACGCATGGCATACTTGCGCTGGCCCTGGATCTGCACGCTACTGACGCCAGAGATGGTCTGCAGCCTTTCTGAAATAACGTTTTCGGCGTAGTCACTTAGTTCCATAACATCGCGTTTATCGCTTTGTATGGTCATGGTGATTACGGCCTGGGAATTCGCATCCGCCTTACTTACGGTTGGATTACCATCAATATCTTTTGGTAAACTTCTCGCCGCCTGAGATACTTTATCACGGACATCATTTGCCGCGTCATCGATGTTTTTATCGAGGTTAAACTCAATGGTGATGTTACTCGAACCCTGGTTACTGGAAGAGGAGATGTTACGGATACCATCAATACCGTTGATGGATTTTTCCAGCGGTTCCGTGATCTGGGATTCAATGATGTCCGCGTTTGCACCCGGGTAGGATGTACGAACAGAAACAACCGTTGGATCAATATCCGGAAACTCCCGTACGCCCAGGAAAGTGTAGCCGATGATTCCAAAAAGCAGAATCATAAGGTTCATCACGATGGCAAGAACCGGCCTTTTTATACTGGTGGTTGAAATACTCATGTTGTTTGAATTAGTTGTTTACCACGGTAACTTTAACAGCTGCATCATTTTTTAATGCCATGGCTCCGGTGGTGAGTACCGTGTCGCCAGCTTTAAGGCCTGATGTGATTACAATCCGGTCTGCAGTTCTGGTTCCGGATTCTACAGGAACCTGCTTCGCTTTGCCATTTTCAGAGATGAAAACAGTCTTACCTTTTAGTACTGGAATGATGGCCTCATTGGGGATTAATAAGGCGTTGTCCATGGTGTTTAAAGTAAGTCTGATCTTTGCAAAAGAGCCGGGCAGCAAATCATTCTTAGGGTTCTGCGCCAGCGCTTTAATAGATAGTGTTCTGGTTTGTGCGTTGATGGCTGGTTCAATCGCATATACTTTTCCTTTATAGGTTTGGTTTAAGCCATCAGTATTGAAGTCGACTTCGGAATTCACTTTAATCTGACCCGAATATTTCTCCGGAACAGAGAAGCTGATTTTAACCGGATTTACCGCAGAAAGGCTGGCGATAATCTTATTTGGCGTAAGATACTCGCCCATAGAGATGTTGCGAAGTCCAATTTTACCATCAAAAGGTGCTCTGATGATGGCCTTTGCAAGTTGCGCACGTACCAGTTGTGCCTGCGCGTTCAGCGACTGAAGTTCTGCCAGGGAGGTGTCATACTCTTCTTGACTGATCGCACCTTTAGCAAGCAATTGCTTCGCTCGGTTTTCATTTGACTGAGAGAGTTTCTGTCCGGTTAACACTTGTTGCAGTTGCGCTTGTATGTCGCGATCGTTAATTCTAACCAGCACCGTACCCTTTTTTACGTTACTGCCTTCAGTGAAGTTGATGCTGGTTACCAGTCCGGAGATCTCGCTCTGCAGGTTTACAGCTTCATTGGCTTCAATGGAACCGGTAACTTCCAGCTCGTTTTCGAAGGCCGCGGCTTCAACCACAATACCATTGACAACCATTGTGGCACCAGAACCACCGCGGCCGCCACCACCCTTGCCAGATTCGGAGACTGCTTTGTTTGCAGTAATTCGATAATAAATAAAGTAAGCAAGTGCCAGCGCCAGAACGGCATAGATGATGTATCTGATCTTCATTGTGGAGAATTGTGGTTGGATTAACAAACAAAAATATCTAAATAAGTTAGCAGGTTTGTGTTGTATTAAGTATGTTACACCCCTAAATTCAAATCATTAAGGTAGAAACAGGAGAAGTCCTATTTTTGCCCAAAAGCTTTAAGTATGTTTAAAAAAAAATCATTATTCGGGGTGGTTATATTACTTTCCCTGGGACTTACTGCAAAATCACAGGTTAAGATTGGTTTTGAAGTAAGTTTTACAGAACCACAGGCGCATTATGCAGAAGTGGAAATGAATATTTCAGGCATTAACAAGGACTATGTCGATGTTAAAATGCCAGTTTGGGCACCGGGCTCTTACCTGGTAAGGGAATTTTCTAAGAATGTAGAAGGATTTAAAGCCAGTGCAGCGGGTAAACCCGTAAAATTTGAAAAAGTAAGAAAGAACATCTGGCGTATTTATGGTGCCAAAGCCAACCAGTTAAAAATCAATTATCGTGTTTACGCCTTTGAAGTTTCCGTGCGTACATCATTTGTAGACGCTTCACATGCCTTCCTTTCTTCAACAGGCATCTTTATGTATCCTGACGGACATCTTAAATCACCAAGCACGGTGAAAGTTGTGCCTTACCAGGGATGGTCTAAGGTTTCAACAGGACTTGAGCCTGTTGCCGGACAACAATTTACATATACAGCAAAAGACTTCGATATTCTTTTTGATAGCCCTATTGAAGTGGGGAACCAGGATGTATTCGAGTTCATGGCTTCAGGTGTTAAGCATGAAGTTGCCATGTACGGTGGTGGAAACTACGATAAGGAACATCTGAAAGTAGACATGGCGAAAATCGTTGAGCAAGGAACTGCAATCTACGGCGAGAACCCGAACAAGCATTACACCTTTATCGTTCACAACTATGAGCGTGGCGGCGGCGGATTAGAGCACTTAAACTCGACGGTACTTGGTGCATCACGTAATCAGTACAATAACGAAAGAGGTTATAATGGTTTTCTTGACCTTGTTGCGCACGAATACTACCACTTGTGGAATGTTAAACGCCTTAGACCAGTTGCCTTAGGCCCATTCGACTACGACAATGAGGTGTATACAACCAATTTGTGGATTGCAGAAGGCTTTACCGCTTACTACGAGAATAAACTTACACTGCGTGCAGGTTTTAACGATCAGAATGCTTTTGTAAATAAGCTTGCCGGTGCAGTTGCTGCGGTAGAAAATACACCAGGTGCAAAAGTGCAGTCGGCCGCTATGGCCAGCTACGATGCCTGGATTAAGCAGTACCGTCCGGATGAGAACTCTAGTAATAACTCAATTTCTTATTACAGCAAGGGTGAAGTTATTGGTTTGCTGATGGATCTTGCCATTGCAAATGCAACGAAAGGGGCAAAGAGCCTTGATGATGTGATGAAGGCGATGTACCTGCAAGGTAAAACGCAAGGTAGAGGTTATACAGATGCAGAGTTCAAAGCTATGGTGGAGAAGGTGAGTGGCATCAGCTTTACCAGTTTCTGGGATAAGTATGTGACCGGTACAGAACCTGTAGACTACAAAACTTATTTCGCTTATGCGGGTGTTACCGTTAAGGATGATAATGAAGGCAAAAGCACGCCGTACCTTGGTGTAGCATCACGTAAGACAGAAGGTCGTATGTTCATTACGGCTGTTTCCAGAAATTCAGCAGCATGGACAGCGGGATTGAACGTTAATGATGAACTGCTTAGCATTAATGGTGTGCCTGTAGAGGCGTCGATTGAGCGTATGCCGGAACTTACCAGCAAGAAAGTTGGTGATGTGGTAAACATCAAAGTTGGTCGTGATGGAAAGGTTGTAGACTTCGCTGTTACCTTGAAAGCGAATCCAAGCATCAGACTGGTTGCAAAGATCGATGAAAATGCAACACCTGCGCAGAAGGCAGTGTTGAAAAGATGGACAGGTATTTAATACCAACCAGCACATTAAAAAAGCGGCTGATCAGAGGATCAGCCGCTTTTTTTATGTGGTAAGATTTCCTTAGAAAGTAAATCTGATGGACAGACCTAAACCTGAAGAATCGAACTCTGTACCAGGCGCAAGTTCAATTGCTGGTTTCCAGTCTAATGAAAGGTTAAGCGGCGCTTCAGCGAATTTATAGTCTAAACCAAGAACACCATCTACGGAGATGTATGCTTTGTTAGTGTCGTTATATTTCCATTTTCTTGACCCAACAGATCCACCCAGACCGTAGTACCAGTTTAATCCGTCAGCACCTTGAATAGGGTTGTAGATTTCATATAAACCGGTTACCCTGAAGTATGAATAACCATCGTTTGACCTAAAGTTTGCAATAAGGTCAAGCATTTTGTTGCCGCCTAAGGTCGTTTTGAAAGTCACACCATTTGCCGTTCCAAATCGTCCACCGATTGCATTTCTGTAATCCTGGGCATTGGCGGTACTGTAAATGCCAATTGTAGCAATTACAGTTAAACACATCATCGTAAAAAGTTTTTTCATAATTTTTTTAATTAAACAATAAATCTGGTGGTTTCAACTCTTGTGCCAGTTAATTCCAACAGCTGCAAATGTACAATAGCAGGGGCAGAAGGCATAATTAAATAGACGGCTCATTTCGGCTGCAGCTATTTCATCGCGGTGAAGGTACCTCCATACAGTTGATTTTAATACATTGAATATTTTGTTAGATTTGAGATACACCAAATATTTAAGCAAATTTCATGGGAACAACAGTGACACGGGTTTTTGATATATTAAAGTATAACATCGAGCAATTTCCTAAAGCGGATTTTGTAAGTGGAAAAATTAACGGCACATGGAAGTCCTACAGCACCAAAGATTTTTGTGAAACAGTGGATCAGCTGAGCAGGGGATTGGTTACGCTGGGGCTTGGGAAAGGGTCGAGGATTGCAGTGATGTCGCCCAACCGGCCCGAGTGGAACATATCCGATTTTGCCATTATGCAACTGGGTGCATACCAGATTCCTTTGTACCCGACCCTTGCTGCTCAGGACATTAGCTTTATAATAAAGAATGCCGAGGTTGATTTTATATTCGTGGCCGATGCGGCATTGCATGAAAAAGTGAAAGCTGTGATCGACGGCTTAGATTTGCCGATCCGCATTTACAGCTTCGACGAGATTGAAGGCGCAAGCCATTGGATGGAGCTGCAACGTGCAGGAGCGGCGGCGGCGGAGATTGATCTGGAACCTTACAGACAAGCTGTGCAGCCCGATGATATTCTGACGTTAATCTATACTTCAGGAACCACCGGCACCCCGAAGGGCGTAATGCTGACACATAACAATCTAGTGCAGAATTTTAAAAAGTGCGCGAAGATCTTCCCTTCCAACGTTCGTCGCGTTTTGAGCTTCCTGCCTTTGTCACACATTTTTGAACGTATGATCGTTTACGTTTACTTCTACACCGATGCTGCCGTTTATTATGCGGAGAGTATGGACACCATTGTGGCGGATATCCAACATGTGAAGCCCCATGGTTTCTCAACCGTTCCGAGGTTGCTGGAGAAGGTGTACGACAAGATTATGGAGAAGGGCAAGGCACTCACAGGCATCAAGAAAAAGATTTTTGCATGGTCGGTGGCTCAAGCGGAGCAGTTCGAGTTTAACAATGGCTGGTTTTACAACCTGAAACTAAATATTGCGAGGAAGCTGGTTTTTAAAAAATGGCAGGAAGCCTTGGGCGGTGAGATCGTGGTGATCGTTTCCGGCGGTGCTGCACTAAATCCTAGGCTTGCAAGGATTTTCTGGGCTGCAGGTATGCCGGTGTTTGAAGGCTATGGACTTACGGAAACTTCACCGGTAATTACGGTAAATCACTTTGAGCATACCATGTTCGGCAGTGTAGGCCCGGCAATTGATGGTGTGGAAGTTAAAATCGCAGAAGACGGTGAAGTGCTGACCAGAGGCCACAATGTCATGAAAGGGTATTACAACAGGCCTGACCTCACAGCAGAGACAATAGATGCCGAGGGCTGGTTCCATACTGGTGACATTGGTGAGTTGGTAGATCAGAAGTATTTGAAGATCACCGACCGGAAGAAAGAGATGTTTAAAACTGCTGGTGGCAAGTACGTTGCACCGCAGGTTGTAGAAAATAAATTTAAAGAAGCATTGCTCGTGGAGCAGGTTATGGTGCTTGGTGAGAACAGAAAGTTTCCTGCTGCGCTTATTGTTCCTAACTTTACTGCACTAAAAACATGGGCTGCCGATAAGGGCATTACCTTCCAGTCGAACCAACAGATCATTAAGGAGCCGCAGGTGCTGGAGAAGTTCGAACAAATTGTTCAGGACAGTTGTAAGGACTTTGGTAAATGGGAGCAGGTTAAACGTTTCCAGTTGCTCATTAAAGAGTGGACCATTGAAGGGGGAGAGCTTACACCTAAGTTAAGCTTGAAGAGAAAAGTCATCCTCGAAAAGAACAAGGATGCGATTGAAGAACTATATAGAAATGCAGAAAGTTACAAGATTTAGAATCACAGCGTGGGTAGTATCGGCCATGCTCTTGCCCGCAGTATTGCAATTGGGCTGCTCAGGCCAGAAGTCGGCCATTGGTACTGGTGCTGCCACCGTGCAATCCACCGGTGCTGTTGAAGCCCGGAAGGGTATGGTGGTTACGGCAAGTGAATATGCCTCCCAGGTTGGTCTGGAGGTCTTGAAAAAAGGTGGTAATGCCGTTGATGCAACGGTTGCTGTGCAGTTTGCCCTGGCTGTGGTTTACCCAAATGCCGGTAATATTGGCGGCGGCGGATTTATGGTGTACCGTGCGGCATCTGGCGCGACCAGTACGCTGGATTACCGGGAGAAGGCTGCTTCAAAGGCTAGTCGGAATATGTATTTAGACGAAGCAGGTAACGCCATCGTAGAAAAAAGTTTGTATGGCAGTCTTGCTTCTGGTGTACCGGGTTCGGTTGCCGGCATGGTTGAGGCACACCAGAAATATGGAAAAATGAAGTGGGCAGACCTTGTGGAGCCCGCAGTGCAGCTTGCGAAAAATGGATTTAAGATTTCCGCAAGACAAGCCCGTGAACTGAACGGTTTACAGGCACAATTGAAAAAGCTGAATACACTTGGTACGGCTTTGATTAAAGAACAATGGACAGCGGGAGATCTGCTTATCCAGCCAGAACTGGCCTTTACCATGGAGCAGATTCGCGATAAAGGTCGTGCTGGCTTCTACGAAGGTCCGGTGGCAGAGGCCATTGTCGCACAGATGAATCGCGATGGTGGTATCATCTCCAAAGAAGATTTAAAAAACTATCAGGCGGTTTGGCGTGACGCCATCACCGGTACTTATAAAGACTTTAAGATTATTACCATGCCACCACCATCAAGTGGCGGTATTGCTTTGATACAGCTACTGAAGTCGGTGGAGCCTTTTGCCTTGAAGCGCTGGGGTTTCAATAAGGATTCAACCGTACAGGTGATGGTGGAAGCAGAACGCAGGGTTTATGCTGATCGTGCTGCTCATTTGGGTGACCCGGATTTTTATAAGGTTCCGACACGGACGTTAATGTCGGATGCCTATGTCAAAAAACGTATGTCTGGCTTCAACTGGAACCGCGCAACCCCGAGTAGTGCCGTGTCAGCTGGAGCGATCAGTCCTGCAGAGCACGAAGAGACGACACACTTTTCCATTGTGGATGCCGAGGGGAATGCCGTTTCGAGTACCACGACACTCAACGGGTCTTATGGCGCCGTGGTTGTTGTAAAGGGTGCGGGCTTCCTGTTGAACAACGAGATGGATGATTTTTCCGTTAAACCAGGTTCTCCGAATATGTACGGCTTAGTGGGTGGTGAAGCGAATTCCATCGCGCCAAATAAGCGCATGTTAAGTTCCATGACACCAACCATCCTCGAGAAAGATGGCAAGTTATATATGGTTGTAGGTACGCCAGGTGGCTCAACCATCATTACTTCTGTTTTTCAGACCATACTGAATGTTGTTGAGTTTGATAAGGACATGCAGGCGGCGGTAGATGCGAAGAAATTCCACCACCAATGGCTGCCGGATGAAGTTGCGTTTGAGGCAGAGGCGATCGACAGTGTAACTGTTGAAAAGCTTAAAGCTAAAGGATACAAGATGGTGCCGCGAGGCCCAATCGGACGTGTTGATGCAATCCTGAAAATCAAATCAGGTTATCAGGGTGGTGCGGATCCTAGAGGTGATGATAAAGCGATGGGCTTTTAGGTTCAGCGCAGGTTTAGTATAAACAAAAAGGGCATTCATTTTCATGGATGCCCTTTTGTTATTTATTTAGGAAGGTTATTTAGCGGATTCGCTATAGTCGCTCCACTGCGCGGTTCCTTTAGGTTCCGAGCGCTTAACTTCAGTACTTCTTTCTTCGCTAAGTTGTTTGTTTAGCTTTTCTGTTTGCGAAAGTTCTGATTTCTTGTTGTCGCCGGTTTCTGTAAGTCCTTTTGTTTCCTTAACGTGTGCCACCGGATCTGCTACATAATCCCACTGCAAGCCCATATCCGGCATTTCACCTTCGTTCCATGGGCCACGAGGACTCTTCTCTGGTGAAAGGTTAAAGTATTGCTGTGTAAAGCGTGGATCTGCCTGCAAGACACCTGGAGGGAAGTTCGGCTGGATTGTCGATAATGCCGCCTCGAACATTTTATAGTGCGCCACCTCACGGGTCATCAGGAAGGATAAAGTATCCTTTACATACGGGTCATCGGTGAATTTCATCAGGTGTTCATATACCAGTTTTGCTCTTGACTCAGAGGCAAGGTTACTTCTTAAATCTACGGTAAGATCACCGTTAGAGTGAATGTATGAAGCACACCATGGAATACCCTGACTGTTTCTTAGTGTAGGTCCACCGCCAGTGATGATCGGGAACTGTGGGTTGGCATGAAGTGCTGCGTGAATGATGTTCTCTTTAGCCGCTTTACCATCCAATACCTGCATGATCTCACTTTGATCAGCAGCATCTTTTAGTTCGCCATTAACGCCTTTAAGTAGCATCTGGATGGTCGCACCAACGATCTCCAGGTGGGAGAATTCTTCAGTCGCAATGTCCATTAGCATGTCGTACTTGTCTGGATGAGGCTGCTTGGCACCAAATGCCTGGGTGAAGTATTGCATGGCTGCGGCAAGCTCGCCGTTCTCGCCACCGAATTGTTCTAATAAGATATTTGCAAACGCTGGATCTGGTTTGGAAACGCGTGCATTAAATTGGAGGTCTTTTGAATGATGAAACATAGTTTTTCGCTTTAGGTTGATGTGTTAAATAGGTATTGTATTTTCTAAAACCGTTTAAACGCTGGATTAGTTTCGGTTTGTCTTTATCTATAATGATTATAAAGAGTGAGTTAATTGATATTGAATAGGTTAACTACCTGAATGCTGTGGCTATTACTTTGCAAGTTGTGGAATTTGCGTGTCTGCGGCGCTTTAACAAAATACCTGAAATTTTATTTTTTGTTGTTTGTTTACAATCTTTTATTCGTTAGCTTTGTTATGCAAGCATAGTAATTAATGAAACAGCAGGAAACAGTAGATTATTTTTTAAAGGTCGTTTGGCAGAACGTTTCAAACGTTTACAACCAAATTGCTTCAGGTTTTGGGATTACGCAATCTATTGGTTACATGTTGATTAACATAGATAAAGAAGGAACGGCTGTTTCACAGCTGGCAGCATTGCTTGCGGTGAAAGCAACCAGCCTCTCCAGGATGTTGAATAACATGGAAGAGCTTGGTCTGATTTACCGGGAAGCATCTGAATGTGACAAGCGCTCGGTGAAGGTCTACCTGACGGATTTTGGTCGCGAGAAGCGAAAGCTTGCCAAGGAGGTTGTGATAAATTTCAATGAGTACCTCGGGCAGAACCTCAGTGTACAGGAACGGAATAATCTGATTAAAACGCTGGAGAAGTTGAATAAACTCACATTAGCATATACAAGTACGATAGAAAATGATGAACAAAAGAATAAATAAGGTCGCCGTGCTAGGCTCTGGCATTATGGGCTCTCGTATTGCCTGCCATTTTGCGAATATCGGGGTTGAAGTTTTATTGCTGGACATCCCCGCAAAGGAGGGTGACAAAAACGGCATTGTAAACAAAGCACTTGAAACTGCCGTGAAAACCAATCCTTCACCGGTTTACACGAAATCTGTTGTCAACAAAATCACCACTGGCAACTTTGAGGATGATATGAAGAAGATTTCGGCGTATGACTGGGTAATTGAGGTGGTTGTTGAAAATCTGGACATCAAAAAGCAGGTTTTTGAGCAGGTGGAACAACACCGTAAACCAGGCAGCATCATCTCGTCGAACACCTCGGGTATTCCGATTCACATGATGGCTGAAGGCAGATCTGAAGACTTCAAAGCTAATTTCTGCGGCACGCACTTTTTTAATCCACCACGTTATCTACGCTTGTTAGAAATCATACCAACGCCATATACCAATCCTGAGCTGGTCGATTTCCTGATGCATTATGGTGATAAATTCCTGGGCAAGACGACTGTGCTTTGCAAGGATACACCTGCGTTCATTGCCAATCGTGTTGGGGTATATTCCATTATGGCGTTACTGCATCTGGTAGAAAAAATGGACCTGACCGTTGAGGAGGTAGATAAATATACTGGTCCAGCATTGGGTAGACCGAAATCAGCAACTTTCCGTACGACGGATGTAGTTGGTTTGGATACCATGATTAAAGTGGCAAAAGGTCTTTATGACAATTGCCCGGAAGATAAAGCACACGAGCTTTTCAAATTGCCGGAGTACGTGGCAAAGATGGCCGAAAACAACTGGCTAGGGGATAAAACCAGTCAGGGTTTCTATAAGAAGACTAAAACACCGGAGGGTAAAACCGAGATCCTTGCTTTGGATCTGAAGACATTAACATACAAAGCCCAGGTGAAGGTGAAGTCGGCCACGCTCGACATGACCAAATCCATTGATAATGTACGCGAAAGAATGAAAGTCTTCGCGGCAGGCCGTGATAAAGCCGGTGAATTGTTCAGGGCTTCATTCTTCGGTTTGTTTGAGTATGTGTCAGACCGCATACCAGAGATTTCAAATGAGCTATATCGCATTGATGATGCCATGCGTGCAGGTTTTGGATGGGAGCTCGGGCCGTTTGAAGTTTGGGATGCCGTTGGCATTACCGAAGCTGTAGAAGGCATGCGCAAGTATGGCCACGAGGCGGCACCATGGGTACATGAAATGCTTGCTGCGGGGCACACCTCATTCTATAAAGTAGCGGAAGGCATTAAGCTGTACTACGATATCCCGTCGAAAAGTTATGTTCCTGTTCCTGGAGCGGAAGCCTTCATTGTGCTGGACAATCTACGTGCTAAGCAGACACTATGGAAGAATGCGGGCGCATCGATCATAGATCTTGGCGATGGCATTCTGAATGTAGAGTTTCATTCGAAAATGAACACGATTGGCGGAGATACACTTCAGGCCATAAATAAAGCCATTGACATGGCGGAAAAGGATTATCGTGGTTTGGTGATCGGCAATGATGGTGCGAACTTTTCTGCTGGTGCGAATGTCGGTATGATCTTCATGATGGCTGTAGAGCAGGAGTGGGATGAGTTGAATATGGCCATCCGGATGTTCCAGAACACCTCTATGCGCATCCGTTATTCTTCAATACCGGTGGTTGTTGCGCCCCATAACCTGACGCTGGGTGGCGGATGCGAATTCAGTCTCCATGCAGATCATGTTCAGCTGAACGCAGAGACTTACATGGGACTGGTTGAATTTGGCGTTGGCGTGATCCCCGGTGGGGGCGGTACCAAAGAATTCGCCCTACGTGCTTCAGATGAGTTTAAGAGCGAGCAGATTGCGCAGAATGTACTTAAAGAGAGATTCCTGACCATCGGAATGGCGAAGGTTTCTACTTCCGCGGAAGAAGCGTTTGACTTAGGGTACCTGCAGCAAGACAAATATTCGATTTCTATGAACCGGAGCCGTCTTATTGCCGAGGCAAAAGCGAAAGCGATTGAACTTGCAGAAGCCGGGTACACCATGCCTGTGAAAAGAAAAGACATAAAGGTGCTTGGTAAGCAGGGTCTTGGGATTGTATATGCGGGTGCGAACAGCATGTATTCCGGTAAATACATCTCAGAACACGATAAGAAAATTTCAGAGAAGCTGGGTTACGTTTTATGTGGCGGCGATCTGTCGGCACCTACTGAAGTTACTGAGCAATACTTGCTTGATCTGGAAAGAGAGGCTTTCCTGTCTTTATGCGGGGAACGAAAAACGTTGGAACGTATTCAAAGTATTGTAATCAAGGGTAAGCCACTCCGAAACTAATTATTCTAAAACATTAAAAGAGCAAACATGGAAGCATATATCATAGCCGGATACCGGACTGCAGTAGGGAAAGCACCTCGTGGTGTGTTTCGCTTCACCAGGGCAGATGACCTGGCTGCGGACGTTGTAAGGGCATTAGTGGCATCAGTGCCAAATTTAGATAAAGAACAGATTGATGATGTTATTGTGGGTAATGCCACGCCGGAAGCGGAACAGGGCCTGAACATCGGCCGTATGATTTCCCTGATGGGACTGGATACGGAGAAAGTTCCGGGTGTTACCGTAAACCGTTACTGTGCATCAGGACTGGAAACCATAGCGATGGCGGTCGCAAAGATCAAAAGCGGTATGGCCGACTGTATCGTTGCAGGTGGTGTTGAGGTGATGTCTGGTATGCCATTTGGCGGATGGAAGCTGGTGCCAAACCCCGAGGTTGCGAAAAAGAACCCGGATTGGTACTGGGGCATGGGCCTTACTGCGGAAGCGGTGGCCAGTGAATACAAGATTAGCCGCGAAGACCAGGATGCTTTTGCCTACCAGTCGAACATGCGTGCAGTAGAAGCCATTAAAAACGGTCACCTGCAGGCTGGTGTGTTACCCATTACGGTTAACGAGAACTATCTGGATGAGCACATGAAAAAGCAAACGAGGAGTTATGTCGTGGATACCGATGAGGGGCCGCGGGCAGATACAACCATTGAAAAGCTGGCTAAGCTAAAGCCTGTGTTTGCTGCGGATGGCTCGGTAACCGCTGGAAATTCCTCGCAAACCTCAGACGGTGCTGCATTCGTGCTGGTTGTTTCTGAAAAGAAAATGAAGGAACTTGGTGTGGAGCCGATTGCCAGGCTGGTAAGTTACAGCGTTGCAGGTGTGCCACCGAGGGTGATGGGCATTGGTCCGATTGCGGCAATTCCGAAAGCACTGAAGATGGCTGGAATGAAGCTGGACCAAATGAACCTGATCGAGTTGAACGAGGCTTTCGCTTCACAGTCACTGGCGATTGTTCGTGAGCTGGGCATCAACACCGATATTTTAAATGTGAATGGTGGTGGTATCGCTTTAGGGCACCCACTGGGTTGCTCGGGCGCTAAATTGTCCGTGCAGCTGTTCAATGAACTGAAAAGAAGAGATCAGAAATACGGTATGGTAACCATGTGCGTGGGCACAGGCCAGGGTGCAGCGGGAATCTTCGAAATGTTATAATCTTAAAAAACAGATGAGCTTGCTCAATTAAATATTACAAGTATGGACACTACAGACAAAAAAACAATAAAAGGAGGCGAATTCTTAATTTCCGAAACCACCTATCAGGATGTATTTATCCCAGAGGAGTTTGATGAAGAACAGGTGATGATTGCACAAACTTGCCGTGATTTCCTGACGGCAGAGGTATTCCCGAATCTGGACCGCATTGATGCGCAGGAAGAGGGTTTGATGCAGTCGCTTTTGGAAAAAGCAGGTGAGTTGGGTATTTTAGGTGTTTCCATCCCCGAAGAATTCGGCGGCTTTGGTAAAAACTTCAATACCTCCATGCTGGTTGCCGACATTATCGGCGCGGGGCATTCGTTTGCTGTGGCTTTGTCTGCCCATACTGGAATTGGTACCCTGCCAATCCTGTATTATGGAAATGAAGCGCAAAAAGCCAAATACATTCCGAAATTAGGAACAGGTGAATGGAAAGCTTCTTATTGCTTAACAGAACCGAATGCGGGATCTGATGCAAACTCCGGCCGTACAAAAGCCAAACTTTCTGAGGATGGAAAACACTACATCATCAACGGGCAGAAGATGTGGATCACCAATGGTGGTTTCGCTGATATCTTCATCGTGTTTGCGAAAATTGATGATGACAAGAACTTAACCGCCTTTATTGTAGAACGTGATTTCGGTGGTATCACCATGAATCCGGAAGAACACAAAATGGGTATTAAGGGTTCTTCAACCCGCCAGGTGTTCTTTAACGATTGCCATGTGCCAGTTGAAAACATGCTTTCCGATCGTGAAAATGGATTTAAGATAGCTGTAAACATTCTGAATATTGGCCGTATCAAACTTGCCGCTGCTGCTATTGGCGCTTCAAAAAAGGTGATTGATCATGCGATCAACTACTCCAATGAACGTGTACAGTTTGAACGTGTGATATCGAAATACGGTGCAATCAGACATAAACTTGCTGAAATGGCAACAAAGGTTTACGCTGTGGAAAGTGCAGCTTACCGTGCGGGGCAGAATATTGATGATGCCTACGATGCACTAGTTGCCGGCGGTATGGATGCAAGTAAAGCAAAATTGAAGTCCACGGAGCAGTTTGCTGTAGAATGCGCAATCTTGAAAGTTTGGGGTTCTGAAGCATTGGACTATGTGGTGGATGAAGGTGTGCAGGTTTATGGCGGTATGGGCTTTTCAGCCGATGCACCGATGGACCGTGCCTACCGCGATGCCCGTATCAATCGGATTTTCGAGGGTACAAACGAAATTAACCGCCTGCTTACTGTCGATATGATGTTGAAGCGTGCGATGAAAGGGGAGTTAGACCTGATGACGCCTGCAACGGCAGTCGCATCTGAACTGATGTCTATCCCGGATTTCGGTGAGCCAGATGATACCTTGTTCGCTGCGGAGAAGAAGATCATTCAAAATCTTAAAAAAGCAACCCTGATGGTCGCTGGATCTGCAGTTCAGAAACTGATGATGAGCCTTTCCAAAGAGCAGGAGATTTTAATGAACATTGCCGACATGGCCAGTTACGTATATGTAGCAGAATCGTCCATGTTGAGAACCGAGAAGTTGGTGAGCCTGCGTGGTGAAGCAGCTTGCGAAGGCCAGTTGAACATGATGCGCATATACTTTGTAGAAGCAGTGGAAGCTGTTGCAAAGGCTGGTAAAGAAGCACTATGGGCCTTTGGTGAAGGTGATGAGCTACGCATGATGCTTGTAGGCTTACGCAGATTTACGAAAATGGAACCATTTAACGTGAAAGCGGCAAGACAAGCAGTTGCGCAAGAACTCATTGCAGCAAACAAATACTGCTACTAATCAGCGATAAAGGCATACGCTCCGCCGTCCTGCATGAATTTGCAGGGCGGTTTTTTGTTTGTTGTTAAAAAAGGTTAAAAATTGTTCTCTCGCATATAAAAGACTATTTTTGCTGATATGTTCAAAAATGCCCTTTTTCTTGCTTGTGCCGTCCTATGCGTAGTGATGTCGTCATGCGGTGATGTGGTAGAATATAACCAAAAGATGCAACTTGAGGTGGACGTGGATTCCATTGATCGCTTCATCAGTAAAAACAACCTCACTTTTACCAGGCACCGAACTGGTTTGTACAGCCAGATTTTACAAGCTGGAGGAGGGGATTATGAAATTGAAGCAGACGATGACATCCTGGTAAACTACACGGGCAAAATGCTTAACGGCGTAATTGTTGAACGGGGCGACTCTGTGAAGTTGAAGTATTCCGGAATGATTGAAGGTTGGAGAGTAGGGCTGCCTATGATTAAGCCAGGTGGTTCGATCAGACTGCTGATTCCTTCAGCGCTGGCTTATACCGATAAACAAGTTGGCTTAATTCCACCAAACTCAAACCTGGACTATGTGATTGTACTGAGAGCGATTTACCGTAAAGGCCAATTATTGCCCGGCACGATGCCTAATGACCCGGATGGTGATCCTGCAACCAATGATGGCGGTGGTGTAACGCTTGAACCTGACTACTAAAAATACAATTTAAATAAATGATGTTAAAAAAGTTATCTCTATACGCTGTTGCCATAGTTGGCGCGATTACCATACTGAGTTCATGTGAGAAAGAATATGAACCAATCGAAAGCATCGACGACGCTAAGCTTACGCAATACATTACCAGTAAAAATCTGCAGGTTACAAAAGACCCTTCTGGTTTTTACTACGAAATCGTAAATCCTGGTGTGGGCGAAAAAACCTACGACCGCCTGGACTCCGTTTTATACAACTTTGAAATTAAGTCTCTAGACGGCAAAAGCTATTATAACACAACCATGGATGCAGCCAACATTGCAACAGTGGTCGGTTTTTCTGATAAAATCATTCTAAGCAAATCAATTCCCGGCATCAGAACATCCATCATGGCTTTGAAACCTGGTGGCACAGCCAACGTGTTGGTGCCTTCATACCTTGCCTTCGGTAAGAATGGAGAGACTAAGTTGAATGTTCCGTCAAATGAGTCGTTATTAATTGAGGTAAAAACGCTTCCGGAAACATCTCAGGCAGTACGTGATGAGAATTTAATCAAAGCATTCGTGCAGCGGAATAATCTGAATGCTACACGTGATGGCTCGGGCGTATATTATGTAATTGAAAAAGCAGGTAACGGTCAGGAGATTAATGCCGCATCTACATTGTACCCATTTTACACCGGCCGTGTACTGGATGGTGCAGAATTTCAGACCAGTAAGGATACTTCTGCAACCCTGGCTTTTAGGGGAACTATTCCAGGATGGCAACGCGTTTTACCAAATATCAAAGAAGGTGGCAAGATGAGGATGATTGTCCCTTCAGGACTAGCTTATGGTTCTGCTGGTAGCGGTAACAGCACCGTGATTAAGATGAACTCCATTCTTGACTTTGATGTTGAAATCTGGAAAGTAAAAAACTAAATGGGGCTGTCGTTTAGCGCAGCCTTGTAAACCCGGAGCATTCTGTCTCTGGCAAAAGCATGATCTACAATAGGTGGGTCATGCTTTTCTTGTTTATACTGCGGCGCCCATTTGTAGATGTAGACGTTCTTAGGATCAAACTTCTTTGCTTGCAATTCCGGATTAAACACCCGAAAGAAAGGTGCAGCGTCGTTTCCACTTCCGCAGGCCCATTGCCAGCCACCAACATTACTTGCCAGTTCATAGTCCAGCAACTTTTCGGCGAAGTAAGCCTCTCCCCAGCGCCAGTCGATCAGCAGGTGTTTCGTTAGAAAGCTCGCGACCACCATGCGCACACGATTGTGCATGAACCCAGTCTGGTTCAGCTGCTGCATGCCCGCATCCACAATGGGGTATCCTGTTCTGCCCTGGCACCAGGCCTCAAATTCTTGTTCGTTATTGCGCCATCGGATCCTGTCGTAAGCCGGCTTAAAAGCATGGTTGCGCACCTGCGGGAAGTGATACAATATCATCATGTAGAAGTCGCGCCAGATGAGCTCAGACAGCCATTTCTCCGCGTGATGGTTCAGCGCCGTTCTTGCCGCTTCGCGGATGCTTATCGTCCCGAATCGCAGGTGTAAGCCCATGTAACTGGTAGCATCATCTGCAGGATAGTCTCTCCGGAGCTCATAGCTTGCCAATTTACCGGAAAAGTCAACACCCGGAAATGTTATGTCCATGTTTTCGAAGCCCATTTCCTGCAAGCTGGGCATTGCAAAGGCGTCGGTTTTAAAGAACATCCCGAAATACTTTTCCGTGGGATAGGCCTTAACATAGAAGTCGTTCAGCTTAATTTTCCATTGCTTGGCGTATGGTGTAAACACCGTGTAGGGGGTACCGTCTGCTTTTATAACCTCTGCTTTCTCGAAGATCACCTGATCCTTATAGGTTAAAAATGGAATTGCTTGCGCGTGCAGCAGCGCACTGATCTTCGTGTCCCTTTCTTTTGCATAAGGTTCATAGTCATGGTTGCAGTACACCCCTTTAACATCATATTCGCTAAGTACTTCCTGGAAGCTGTCTTGCGGAGGACCATACTTAACCAGCATTGAGCTGCCTAGATTTTCCAGTTGTTGCTTCACATGTTGTATGCGACGATGGATAAAGACTACGCGTCTGTCAGCTTTCGGTAGTGGATCAAGGATGGCTTTGTCAAATATGAACAGGGGCAACACCGGGTATCCTGATTTAAGCGCGGCATGCAATGCTGCATTATCTTCTAGTCTGATGTCGCGGCGGAGCCAGCAAATGCTAATTTCTTTTCTCATGCGTATAGGTCTGCAACTGCGTCCTGTAGCAGGTTATATTTAAACTTGAATCCAGTATCGAGCACTTTTTGCGCAGAGGTATTTGTGCTGGTCAGCGCCACAATGCTCATCTCACCCATGATGGTTTGTATCAAGGGTGCCGGAACGTTAATTGGCCATACGGGCCGGCCCATAGCTTCTGCCAACGTCTGCGTCAATTTTTTGTTGATAACCGGGGTTGGTGCAGTTGCATTAAAAATCCCATCAATGGGTTGTTCAAGTGCATGGATGTACAAGTTCACCATATCATCCAGGTGGATCCAGGGCACCCATTGTTTACCTGTGCCCAAGGCTGCGCCCAGGAATAATTTAACAGGTAAAGCCATCAGCGGCAGTCCGCCTTTTTTCTTGTCCAGGATAAAACCAGTGCGGAGTTTAACGATGCGTAAGTGCTCGATGGCAAATTCATCAACGGCAGCCTCCCACTGTGCACAGCAGGTTGCAAGAAAATCATCACCAACAGTGCTTTCTTCGGTCAATAGCTCGTCGCCGCGATTACCATAAAAGCCCGTTGCAGAGGCGGAAATGATGGTTTTGACGTCGTGTTTGCTGCTGGAAAGACCTTTAACCAATAGTTTGGTGGAGTTTACGCGACTTTCTACGATCTGCTGTTTCCGTTTCTCGCTCCATCGCGCGCCCGCGATATTCTCACCGGCAAGGTGAATGATGGCAGACACGCCCTCAAAACATCCAGTATCTATGGTTTGATCTTCAACATTCCAAAGGAACACCCGTGTGCCTGGCAGGGGACGGGCACGCCTGCTTAGAATGGAAACCTTATACCCTTTGCTGATCAGCGCAGGTACCAGCGATTGGCCAATCATACCCGTTGCACCCGTAATTAATACCTGCTTTTCCATAATGTCATAACTATTTTGACCTTAATTGGTTTTATTTGAGGCATTTTAGTGGATAATGCTCGCAAATTCAGCTGATTTGTTTCGATTGTGTAATTATTCGCCTATCCATTTCTGCTAAGCTAAAATATCGTATATTTTTGTATAACACACAATCCCCTTCCCCTTGATGAAGTCAAAACGCATAATAGTTTGGTTCAGAAATGATCTTCGATTGCACGATAATGAGATGCTGGTTGAAGCCATTGCTAAGTCGGAAGCTATTCTGCCGGTGTACTTCTTCGATCCAAGACACTTCGATCAGTTAAGTTTCCATCAATCTAGTGTGCTGCGCACGAACTTTCTCCTGGAAAGTGTAGCGCAATTGCGCCAGTCGTTTCAGAAGCTTGGCGGCGATCTGCTGATCATCCATGGCTTGCCAGAAGATCATATTGCTGATCTGGTGGAGCAGTATTCCATTTCTGAAGTTTACCACCACCGTGAGGTTGCACCTGCGGAGACCCGAGTATCTGCCAATGTAGAAGATCGGTTGTGGAAGATAGAAGTTAATCTAAAGCACTTTATAGGGCACACGCTCTACAACAAGGAAGATTTACCTTTTCCAATCAAGGATATTCCGGATGTGTTTACACAGTTCCGTAAAAAGACAGAGCGCGATGCCATTGTGAAAAGCTGCTTTGATGCCCCAGAAGCAATATCCTTCGTGCCTGATGTGGAATGGGGACAGCTGCCAAGCCTGTCGGATCTTTACGCAGGGCAATGCCCGGTTATTGAGGATGGTGCCGTAAGATTACGCGGTGGCGAGCAGGAGGGACTTCAGCACCTGGCTGATCTCCTAAGGCCCGACTCCAGCATTTACATCAAAGTTTCAACCCGGAACTCTGATCCTTCTGGATATATCTCAGAGTTGTCGCCCTGGCTTTCCCTCGGATGCTTATCGCCAAGAATGGTGTATTGGACCATTAAAGCCGCCGAAGAACGCTATGGCAATAATCCGAACTTCACCAATCTTTTGTTAGGGCTGTTCAAACGCGATTATTTCCGCTTTATGTTCAAGAAGCATGGCGCATCTTACCTTGAAAATACCGTGTCAAAAGAAGATACAACACCGGATTCCAGCTTCGAGCAGTGGAAGCGCGGTGAAACCGGAAACGTGCAGGTAGATGCTTACATGAAACTCCTTGCTGATACGGGTTATCTCCCGAGCTATGGCCGGGTGCTCGCAGCAACATTCCTGGTGCACGTGATCAAGACCGATTGGATGAAAGGTGCTGCGTATTTTGAAGCACAGCTTGTAGACTATACCGCATCCAGTAACTGGGGCAATTGGAAATGCATCGCTGATAGCGTTTCAGGCATGAAAAGCAAAAATGGCTTTGATGTAGACAAGTATCTGAAAATCCTGAATATACCCGCGGTAGCCTAATCTGACGGTTTTCTTCACCGTAGTGATTCATAGTTATGTATCCTTAATCGGCTGATTAAAAGCTCGCTGAATGTTTATGTGCATAAACAAACCTGATTCTCAGTTGTTGTTTGCACGTGAGGAAATATTCAATAAGCGATATAGAAGGACTAATTGGTATTAAGGCCCATACCATACGCGCCTGGGAAATCAGGTATAATCTGGTTCCTCCCAAGCGTACAGCAACCAACATCCGGTACTATGATGAGGAAGATCTGAAAATGTTGCTGAACATCGTTGCGCTCAATGAAAATGGCTACAAGATCAGCAAGATTGCACAGATGAATAAAAAGAAGATTGCGGACCTCGTACTGCAATTGAAAACCGACTGGAGCAACGAATCTGTGCAGCTCATCAACCTTTCCAATGCAACCATTAAGTATGATGAAGCCTCCTTTTCGAAAATTCTGGCGAGTTGCATCGCCGAGTTGGGCTTAACGAAGACGATGGACCAAGTCCTTTTTCCTTTCATGAAGAAGGTTGGGATGTTATGGCAGATCGGTGCGATTGATCCCTCTCACGAGCACTTTGCCGCAAATCTCATCCGCGATCGGCTGATTGTTGAAATCGACAAGGTCAATAAACCGAAGTCAAATGACCAGCGCCGTTTCCTGCTTTTCCTTCCCGAAGCAGAGCTTCACGAAACCGGCCTGCTCTTTGCAAGGTACCTGTTGAAGAGCTGCGGTCACGAAACCCTTTATCTCGGGCAGCAGATTCCTTACACCGACATTAAAAAAGTTATAGAAAGCTATAAACCAGATTATGCTTTAACCGTACTTACCTCTCTAAATCTTGGCAAAGACATCAATAAAATTTTAGGAAAAGTAATTGAAAATCTAGACGTTCCTTTGATCGTAGCTGGAAGTTTGATCTCCGAATTTGATATTGTTGTTAATGATCAATTAAAGCCACTTAAGAATGTATGTGATTTAGTGGCGTTTCTGGAAGAAATATGAAGTATTTTACCCGTTCTTAATGGTAAAATCCTAATTTTGCATGACTTATAGCAATTGAAACACATGGATAATTTGTCTTATCTCAGCGGTGAAAACGCCGAATATATTGACTCGCAGTACCAACTTTACAAACAAGATCCACAGTCAGTAGAATTTGGCTGGCAGAAGTTTTTTGAAGGATTCGATTTTGGAAGAGAAGCATCAGGAACTTCAGGAAATGAAGTCGCACCTGAGCAATTTTTAAAAGAGGTTAATGTCTTGAATCTGATAAATGGATACCGCCAAAGGGGCCATTTATTTACCAAAACAAACCCGGTTAGAGAGCGTCGTAAGCACTTGCCAACCTTAGCATTAGAGAATTTTGGTTTAAGTGATGCGGATCTTGATACCGTATTTAATTCCGGTGTTCAAATCGGAATTGGCGCAGCAAAGCTGTCTGATATCATTGCCTTTCTGGAACAGACCTATTGCGGATCCATCGGTGCGGAATATAAGTTCGTTCGTACCCCTGAAGTCCTTTCCTGGATTGAAAAGAAAATGGAAAGTGTACGCAATACGCCGAGCTTCTCTGTAGAAGAGAAGATGCGTATTCTAACTAAGCTAAACCAGGCGGTTAGTTTCGAGAATTTCTTAGGCACAAAGTTCCTGGGGCAAAAGCGTTTCTCGCTTGAAGGTGCAGAAGCATTAATTCCTGCACTTGACTCCGTAATTGAAAAAGGTTCCAACCTTGGTATTGAAGAGTTCGTGATCGGTATGGCTCACCGTGGCCGTCTGAACGTGCTTGCCAATATCATGCAGAAAACATATAAAGACATTTTTGCTGAATTTGAAGGCAAGGGTTACAGCGCTGAGTCGCCATTTGGCGGTGATGTGAAGTATCACCTTGGTTACTCTACAGATGTAACCACCAACAGCGGCAAGAGTGTACACTTGAGCTTGTGCCCGAACCCATCTCACCTGGAAACAGTGAATCCAGTGGTTGAAGGGATCACACGCTCGAAAATTGACTTCAAATATGAAGGTGACAATTCCAGAATAGCACCAATCTTAATTCATGGAGATGCTTCTATCGCAGGACAGGGTATCGTTTATGAAGTTATCCAGATGGCTGGCCTTGAAGGGTACAAAACCGGGGGAACAATTCACCTGGTGATCAACAACCAGATTGGTTTTACCACAAACTATAAAGATGCGCGTACCAGTACATACTGTACAGATATCGCCAAAGTAACCTTATCACCGGTTTTCCATGTTAATGGTGATGATCCTGAGGCTTTGGTATATGCAATCAACCTTGCAATGGAATATCGTCAACGCTATAAGAATGATGTTTTCATTGATATCCTTTGCTACAGAAGATTCGGTCACAACGAGTCGGATGAACCGAAATTTACCCAGCCTATGCTGTACAAGATTATCGAGAAACATGCGAATCCAAGAGACATCTATATTCAGCAACTGATCAAAGAAGGCAATCTAAAGCCATCTCAGGAGAAAGAAATCGAGAAAGAATTCCGTGCGGTACTTCAACAACGTTTAGATGAAGCTAAAGCATTGGTGTCTACATACCAGGATGTGAAGTTTGGCGGTGCATGGTCAGAAATGCGTATTGCCAACCCGAACGACTTCGAAACTTCTCCAAATACTGCGGTTAAAGAAGATACGCTTTTAGACATCGCAAAGCGCATCAGCTCATTACCATCAGACAAGAAGTTCTTCAAGAAAATTGAAAAGCTATTCGCTGAAAGAAGCAATATGGCAACCAATACCCACATCTTTGATTGGGCAATGGCAGAACAACTTGCTTATGGCAGCTTATTGTTGGAAGGCAAACGTGTACGTGTGAGTGGTCAGGATGTGGAAAGAGGCACATTCTCTCACCGTCATGCGGTGCTAACCCTGGAAGATTCTGAACAGGAATATGTACCGTTGGCAAACCTTGGCGAAGGTCAGGCGACATTTGATATTTATAACTCTCACTTATCTGAGTACGGTGTACTTGGCTTTGAATACGGATATGCAATGGCTAACCCTAATGCATTAACCATCTGGGAAGCGCAATTTGGAGATTTCAACAACGGTGCACAAATCATCATTGACCAGTATCTTGCAAGTGCAGAAACCAAATGGCAACGTGAAAACGGCATGGTTATGTTATTGCCTCACGGTTATGAAGGACAGGGTCCGGAGCACTCATCTGCAAGGATAGAGCGTTTCATGGAGCTTTGTGCGGATTACAACATGCAGGTGATCAACTGTACCACACCAGCAAACTTCTTCCACGCGCTTAGAAGACAATTCAAACGCGACTTCAGAAAGCCATTGGTGGTATTTACGCCGAAAAGCTTATTGCGTCATCCTAAATGTGTATCGCCATTGGCAGATTTCACAGAAAACAAATTCCAGGAAGTTATCAATGATGTAAATGTAGACGCTGCACAGGTAAACCGCGTGTTGTTCTGCTCTGGTAAAATCTATTACGAATTGTTGGAGAAACAACAGAACGACCAGCTTAACCATGTAGCCATCGTGCGTGTAGAGCAGTTATATCCATTGCCATTGGCACAGATGGAAGCTGTTTACAAAACGTATGAAAATGCTACAGAGGCTATCTGGGTTCAGGAAGAACCTGAGAATATGGGTCCTTGGCCATTCTTGTCGCGCAAAACCAGAAAGACTTTCTTCAAAGACATCGAAGTGATTTCAAGAAAAGAAAGCAGCAGTACCGCTACTGGATTTGCAAAACAGCATGCTGACCAACAGGCATACATCATTGCGAAAGCACTGGAGGTTCCTGTAACGCAGAACGTGCGCGACATTGCAGATAAATCAGAGAGTAAAGTTTTTAATGTAGATTAAGATATAATACATCAATTATGAGTTTAGAAATAAAAGTTCCACCAGTAGGTGAATCGATCACTGAAGTAGTTTTATCACAATGGTTGAAAAACGATGGTGATGTAGTTGAAATGGACGAAGTTATTGCTGAGCTGGAATCAGATAAAGCAACCTTTGAACTTACTGCAGAGCAGGCTGGAACTTTAAAAACCGTAGCAAACGAAGGCGATACACTGGCAATTGGTGCTGTTGTATGTACAATTGAAGAAGGTGGTGCAGCTGCCCCTAAAGCGGCTCCTGCTGCTGCTGAGGCGCAACCAGCTGAAACACAAAAAACCACTGAACCAACTGCCACTGGTAATGGTTCAAGTTATGCAACCGGTACCCCTTCACCAAGTGCAGGTAAAATCCTTGCTGAAAAAGGCGTTGATGCAGCTGCTGTTAAAGGTAGCGGTGTTGATGGCAGAATCACCAAGGAAGATGCAATGAAAGCAGAAAAAGCGGCTGAAAAGCCTGCGGCAAAGCCTGCTGATAAAGCACAACTTGCGGTTGCTGCTGCACCGGGATCAAGAAGCGAAAGAAGACAGAAAATGACGCCTTTGCGTAAGACTGTTGCGAAACGCCTTGTGACCGTTAAAAATGAAACAGCAATGCTAACAACTTTCAACGAAGTGAACATGAAACCAATCATGGACCTTAGAGGAAAGTATAAAGAGCAGTTCAAAGAGAAACATGGTGTAGGCCTTGGTTTCATGAGCTTCTTTACCAAAGCAGTTTGTGAGGCTTTAAAAGAGTTCACAGCAGTAAACGCACGTATCGACGGTGAAGAGATTGTTTATAACGACTTTGTAGACGTTTCTATTGCAGTTTCCGCTCCAAAAGGGTTGGTTGTTCCGGTAATCAGAAATGCAGAAAGTATGAGCCTTGCACAGATCGAGAAATCTGTACTTGAACTTGCGTTGAAAGCGCGTGATAACAAATTGTCTATCGAGGAAATGACTGGCGGTACCTTTACCATTACGAACGGTGGTGTTTTCGGTTCCATGATGTCTACACCAATCATCAATGCACCACAATCTGCAATCCTTGGTATGCACAACATTATCGAGCGTCCAATTGCGGAGAAAGGTGAAGTTGTCATCCGTCCGATGATGTACATCGCTTTATCTTATGATCATAGAATCATCGACGGCCGTGAGTCTGTTGGATTCCTTGTTCGCGTAAAACAACTGTTAGAAGATCCTGCACGTCTATTGTTAGGCATCTAGATCTTTATCATCCATAAACAAAAGCGGCGCACCCAATCAGGTGCGCCGCTTTTGTTTAAAGCCGTTTTTCTCTAGTTCATCTGCTTGATGTTGACGTAGAAATTCGGGTCCGTTTTAAATGAATCCTTATCTACTGTGCTGTCTATCGAGATTTCCTTCCACACCGTTGTCGGTTGTATTAAGGTATAAGAACCATCACCCTTCAAGGTAACTTTCAAAGGCATGTTGAAATCCTTGACATCTGCTTTCCATTGATAAGCAAGCTTGTTGCCGTTGATCTTGTACTCGAATGTCGGAATATCCTTGTGTCGCAAATACTGATCGAAGATCTTAGACAGATTTAAACCACTCTGCTTCGCAATGTAATCTTCTACTTCTGCCGTGGTCACCGTTTTGTGGTAGAACGTTTTGTTCAACCCACGCAGGATGTTCCTGAACTTTGCGTCATCGTTAATCAGCTGGCGGATGATGTGGATCATATTGGCCCCTTTAGGGTACATATCTCCAGAGCCTTCCTTGTTAACGTTGTATTGTCCGATGATTGGGATGTCATTGGCGATGCCCTGTCTAATGCCCTGAACATAATGGTCACCCGCTGCTTTGCCGTACAAACTTTCCGTGAAGAGCGCTTCCGAGTAGTTGGTAAAGCTTTCATGGATCCACATATCCGCAATATCCTTCGCAGTAATGTTGTTTCCGAACCACTCGTGACCGCTTTCATGCACAATGATAAAGTCGAACTTCATGCCCCAGCCGGTGCCAGAAAGATCGCGCCCCAGGTACCCTTTCTTGAACTGATTACCGTAAGCAACTGCACTCTGGTGTTCCATACCCAGGTGGGGTGCCTGCACCAGCTTGTAGCCGTCTTTGTACCATGGATACGGTCCGAACCAATGTTCAAAGCTCTTCAGCATGGGTTTCACATCCGCATCCCAGTGCGCGCGCGCCTTAACGCTATCCTGTTTAAGCGCCCAGTAGTCGATCGTTAAGGGACCTTCTTCACCCTGATAAGTATCTGTCCAATGCGAATATTTCCCGATGTAGAAACTCACGTCGTAGTTGTTGATGGGGTTTGCAACAAACCAGTTGTGCTGCATATAGCCATCAGGTTTTTCCACGCGACTTCTCAGGCGGCCATTGGAGATTTCCTGCAAGTCACGCGGTGCGGAAATGCTGATCATCATGCTATCCACCTCATCGCTTTGATGGTCCTTATTTGGCCACCAGCTGCTGGCACCAAGACCTTGACAAGCCACGGAAACAAAAGGATCACCCGCGGCATCTTTTCTAAAGATGAAGCCACCATCCCATGGCGGTCTGTTAGCTACCTGCGGTTTTCCGGAATAGTAAACGGTAAACTCACCCTTGCTGCCCTTCTTAATGGGCGCGGGGAAAGTCACAAACACTGCATTGAATTCCCGGGTAAAGGGAAGCTCCTTGTTCTTATAAACCACGCGTTCCACCTTCAAGTTCGCAAACAGGTCAAACTGTAGCTTGCTGAAGTTCTCTGCGGCTGTAAATACAAACTTGTTGCTGCCGGATACGGATCGCTCATCGATGTCAATCTTCACATCCAGGTGGTAGTAGTTGATGTCGTAGCAGGTTCTCAGGGGCGTAAGCATGCCTCTAAGCGTATCTGCGCGGGTGTTTTCTTCGCCCTTATGCAGCGTCTGCGCACAGGCGGAAGCCTGGATCAAACAGGCGAGCGCCAATGCGCTTAAAGTTCTTTTAAACATAACATTCATTCTCATTCGGTATTAATTTTATCGGTACTAACTTTTTGCAATTTTCAATTTACGCTTAAGGTGCATACTTGCCTTCAAGACTAATTAAAACAATTACAGCCACTTCGAAAACAGTTAAAACTACATTAAAACAGTTTCAATTACTTCAAAACAGTTTCAACCACTTCAAAACAGTTACAACGACTTCAAACACAGTTAAAACTACTTCAAAACAGTGACAACTAACGATGATGGGTTCTTTGCATCATGGTAAATGCGGTGCGTTGCTTTCTGGAAATCAGAATCCTGCGCATTGTAGATGTCCACGAACTTCTGTGGATTTCGATCCACCAATGGGAACCAGGAGTTCTGCACCTGAATCATGATCCTGTGACCTTTCTTGAAGGTATGACCAACATCTGGCAGCGTGTAATTTACATCTGTGATTTGCCCCGGCACAAAGGCTTCCGCCTTTTCAAAGCTGTTGCGGAATTTACCACGCATAACTTCTCCGCGCACCAGCATCTGGTAACCGCCCATCAGAACATTATTGCTGTTCGGCTGTGGTGCTGCTGCATCCTCAGGATAAACATCAATCAATTTAACAACATAGTCGGCATCTGTTCCGGTAGTCGAAACCTTCAGTTTTGCCATTAAGGGACCTGTTAAGGTAATGTCTTCCGTAAGCACATCAGACTGGTAAACCTGCACATCCGGTCGTCTTGCCGCAAAACGCTGATCATCGATCATGTATTCACGGGTTCTTCTTGGTTGCACACCGTCCTGGTAAGGCACCGGTTTGTTCGGGTCACTAACATACTCGTCAAAGCTGTCCTGCGTCGCAGGTGCCTCAAAGCTCAGTTTGCCATTGGCATGGAAGTATAAGGTTTTGTTCTCCACATCTTTCGGCGGCCAGCTTGCAAACTTCTTCCATTCATTGCTACCAGTAAGGAAGATCGTCGCCTCCGGAATGTCAGCCGCAGGTGCAGCCTTCAGGTAATGCATAAAGAAAGGGAACTCTACATTGTTCTGGTACCAGGTGCTGGTCGGCTGCCCGAAGTCGATGTCGTTAAAACGCTCACCCGTTCCTCTCGCCCAACCGCCATGGAACCATGGTCCCATAACCAGCCTGTTATTTGCCTTGGCATCCTGTTGCTCAATGGCCTGATAGGTTGCTAAAGCACCAAAGGTATCCTCTGCATCAAAGAAGCCACCTACAACTAAAACTGCCGGTTTAATGTTCTTCAAATGGGTACGGATGTTCCGTGCTTTCCAGAAATCATTGTAAGTGCCATTGGCCATCAAATCATTCCAGAACTTGATGCTGTCGCCAAAGTATTTCTCTTTAACGTTCTTCAGCGCACCTATGCTTAGGTAAAAACGGTAGTTGTCTTCAATCGGGAATTTAAATGGCTGTGGACCTTTGTCCGGCGTAATTGGCTTTGGCCTTGGTACGCCGAAGCTTGAATAAAAGTTAAAAGCATCTGTTAAGAAGAATGCACCATTATGGTGGAAGTCATCACCCATAAACCAATCCGTAACCGGTGCCTGAGGGGAAACCGCTTTCAAACCCGGATGCGCGCCTGGTAAAGATGCCGTAGAGTAAAATCCTGGATAGGAGATCCCGTAAATACCAGCCTTGCCATTGTTGCCATCAATATTTTTAATCAACCAATCTATGGTGTCGTAAGTATCAGAACTCTCATCAATCTGGGTCTTTCCTTTTTTATTTGCCAGATGCGGTCTAACGTCCACAAACTCACCTTCACTCATCCATTTACCACGCACATCCTGATACACGAAAATGAAACGCTCTTTAAGGAAGAGGGAAGAAGGCCCTAAGCTGGTTTTATAATCGTTTTCACCATACGGACGCACCGTATAAGGTGTCCGGTTAATCATAAAGGGGTACTTGCCTTTTGCTTTTGGAATGTAGATCGATGTGAAAAGCTTAACGCCATCCCGCATCGGGACCATCCGTTCAATCTTCGTGTAATGCTCCCGCACAAAGGCAGAATCTGTCTGTGCAAACAGCACCGATCCGATACTCAGAATCAGTAAAGTCAGTAGTAGTCTGGTTATTTTCATGTTTGTTGGTTTTCGGGATATGGTTTTACCAATATTCTTAGGTTAAACTTACAAAAAAAGGTGCTTATTAGCCCATTGTCATACTTTTGTGATCTGCAACAGGCATAAAAAAGTAAAATCGTAACTTTGAAGCCTACATAGCGCTATGCATAAAAACAAATGGAGTCTGTCTTACCTCGAATCCCTGCTGCCTTTCCGGTTCCTGTCACTGGTTAAGTTTGGTTTCACGGGTATGTCGGGCCTGGTCATCGATTTCTCGGTCACCTGGCTCCTGAAAGATGAACTGCATTTGAACAAATTTCTTGCAAATGCCGCCGGCTTTACTGCGGCCGTGATCAGCAATTACATGATTAACAGGCTGTGGACCTTCAGTGAACGCGAAAAAACGAAAGTAAGCAAGCAGTTCGCTTCTTTCCTGATGGTATCGCTGATTGGCCTCGTGCTCAATTCCGGTTTTCTCTATCTTTTCCATGAACATCTTGCGCTAAATTTCTACCTGAGTAAGGCCATTGCGATCTTACTGGTGTTCTTCTGGAACTTCAGCGCCAACTACTTTTTTGTTTTCAAATCTATAAAGTAGCCCCGCCAAAGGCGAAATCAAATCGCTACCCTTAGGAAACGTCCATCCCTTTTACATTGCGGTGCCAATTAAGGCCTTGCTAATGCCGAATTTCTTTTCAGGTTTCTTAACTTTGGGGCATAAAAAAATTGATTATGCAATACGACGTAGTAGTTATAGGTTCTGGTCCTGGTGGTTATGTAAGTGCCATAAGATGTGCTCAGTTAGGCTTAAAAACAGCCGTAATAGAAAAATATAATACTTTTGGTGGAACCTGCTTAAACGTGGGCTGCATTCCGTCGAAAGCGTTGTTAGACTCTTCGGAGCATTTTCATAATGCTGCGCATACATTCACTACGCATGGCATCGAACTGAAAGATCTTGCGGTGAACATGCCACAGATGATTGCCAGAAAAAATGACGTAGTTGCCCAGAATACTGCGGGTATAACGTACTTATTCAAGAAAAATAAAATAGACACTTTTGAAGGTTTAGGTTCCTTCGTAGATAAGAATACCATCAAAATCAAGAAAACGGATGGCACAGAAGAGCAGGTTACGGCTAAAAACGTGATCATCGCGACTGGTTCAAAACCAACAAGTCTGCCTTTCCTGCCTGTTGATAAAAAGAGAATCATTACCTCAACTGAAGCCCTGAACATCAAGGAAGTTCCAAAACACATGGTTGTTATTGGTGGCGGCGTGATCGGATTGGAGCTGGGTTCTGTATATGCTCGTTTAGGTACCAAAGTTTCTGTTGTTGAATTCATGCCAAGCATCATCGGAACAATGGATGCTGGTTTAGGTAAAGAATTACAACGTGTGCTGAAGAAATCTCTAGGCATGGAGTTCTTCATGAACCATAAAGTTACCGGTGCAAGTGTTGAAGGTGATGTCGTTACCGTTACTGCAGATAATGCAAAGGGCGAGCAGGTGAAGTTCGAAGCAGATTACTGCATAGTAGCCGTAGGTCGTACCGCTTACACTGAAGGACTAGGCCTGGAGAACATCGGCATCAAAACCGAAGACAGAGGCAACAAGATCCCGGTAAATGAACACTTAGAAACCAGCGTAGCTGGCGTTTACGCGATTGGTGACGTGATCAAAGGTGCTATGCTTGCGCACAAGGCGGAAGACGAGGGTGTGTACGTTGCAGAACATATCGTTGGTCAGAAACCACACATCAATTACAACCTGATCCCTGGTGTAGTTTACACCTGGCCGGAAGTTGCTTCTGTAGGTTATACCGAAGAGCAGTTGAAAGCAAGCGGTACCAAATACAAAGCCGGTTCATTCCCATTCAAAGCGAGTGGTCGTGCAAAAGCGAGCATGGATACTGATGGTTTCGTGAAAGTACTTGCAGATGCAACCACAGATGAAATCTTAGGTGTACACATAATTGGCCCACGTGCTGCAGACATGATTGCTGAAGCTGTTGTTGCCATGGAGTTCCGTGCTTCTGCAGAAGATATCGCAAGAATCTGCCACGCACACCCAACCTATACCGAAGCGCTTAAAGAAGCTGCAATGGCCGCAACTGAAAACAGGGCGATCCACATTTAATACAACTTCAGCCTCCAATAGAAAGTACTACATAAAAAAAGAGGTTGCTCATATGAGCAACCTCTTTTTTTATGTTAATCCAGACGATAAATCGTCTTATTTATCAATCTGCATGAAGCACATCTGCATGTTCTTCCGGTTTGTAATTCGCTTCCAGTTCAGCAAGCTTTTTCTTACCGTAAGCTAATTTGGTAATTAACACAAACAGTACCGGTACAATAAAGATGGCAAGAATGGTTGCCGAAAGCATACCAGCTGCCACGGTCCAGCCAATGGTCATCCTGGAAACCGCACCTGCACCATGGGAAATGATCAAAGGAATAACCCCCAAGATAAAGGCCAGTGAGGTCATCACAATCGGACGTAACCTAAGTTTCACCGCTTCCATCGTTGCCGGGATTAATCCCATACCCCAATCCACACGTTCCTTCGCAAATTCCACGATCAGAATCGCGTTCTTCGCAGAAAGACCGATCAGCGTAATCAAACCAACCTGTGCATAGATGTTGTTATCTAATTTAGGTAGGAACATTAACGCCAGGATCGCTCCGAACAGCCCAAGTGGTACTGCTAAAAGGATCGAGAATGGTACCGACCAGCTTTCATATAATGCTGCAAGCAACAGGAATACGAAGACAATGATCAACGCGAAGATCAGTGTGGTACTGCTACCCGCTTCACGTTCCTCCAAACTCAAACCAGAGAAGTTATAGTCATAGTTTGCTGGTAAGGTCTGTGCGGCCACTTCTTCAAGTGCATTCAAGGCATCACCAGAGCTATACCCTGGCGCTGCGGCACCACTAACTTCGATTGAACGGAACAAGTTAAAGTGGTTAATGATCGACGCGGTTTCAACCAATTTGTGTGATACCAATGTGCTTAGCGGAACTGGCGTGCCACTTGCATTCTTCACATACAATTTGCTTAAATCGTCAATACTGCTTCTGTAGTTTGTATCGGCTTGTGCCACAACCCTGAAGTTACGGCCGTACTTGGTGAAGTCATTCACGTAGCTGCTACCAAGATACGTTGAGATGGTGCTGTAAATGGCACCAACAGAAACGCCCATCTTTTTAGCTTGCTCACGGTTTACTTCTAACTTGTAGTTTGGCGTTCTTGCATTAAATAGGGTATAGGCCATTGCAATTTCCGGACGCTGGTTTGCTGCGCCAAGGAATTTACCCACATTCGCTTCAAACTGCTTGATATCGCCGGTTTGTTTCTCCTGGATCTGTAAGGCGAAACCGCCACTGATACCAAGACCCGGAATCGGAGGTGGCGCTACTGCTAACACACTTCCTTCTTTTGCACCGGCAAACTCCTGCGAAACTTTCGCAATCGTTCCTGCAGCATCACCTTCACGATCATCCCAGTTCTTCAACTGCACGAAGAAGGTCGCCGCGTTCGACTTAAACGATCTGTTCAGAATGTTAATACCACCTATAGAAGTGATGTTCAATACTTCCGGATATTTCTTCTGAATGGTTGTTGTAATCTTTTCAATAAAGGCATCCGTACGCGCTGCTGATGAACCCTCTGGAAGTGTAACCCCCATCAGGAACACACCCGCATCCTCATTCGGAATAAATCCTGAAGGTTTAGTTACAAATAAGCCGACTGTACCTACATAGATACATGCCAGGATAACCATTACTAAAGGTGCTTTCTTCAAAGCCCATTTAACACCATTTGAATAGTTCTGCGTAACCCTTGCAAACCATAAGTTAAACTTATAGAAGAACTTGTTCAAGCCTTTAGAGTCTTCCCTAAGATTCATTGGGGTCAATAACAACGAACACAAAGCTGGTGTAAGTGATAGCGCCACAAATGCAGAGATCAATACGGATACGGCAATGGTAATCGCAAACTGTTGATACAGCTGTCCAACCATACCAGGTATGAAACCTACTGGAATAAATACCGCGGCAAGGATCAAGGCAATTGCAATTACCGGTGCGGTAATGTCCTTCATCGCTTTACGGGTTGCATCAGGTGCAGAGAGGCCCTCGTGGTCCATATAATGCTGCACCGCCTCTACCACCACAATCGCATCATCCACCACAATACCAATCGCCAGTACGAAACCAAACATCGTTAGTACGTTGATGGAGAAACCCAGCAGCGTAAACAAAATGAAGGTACCGATAATGGATACCGGAATTGCCAATACGGGAATCAGGGTAGCCCTCCAGCTTTGCAGGAAGAAGAATACCACAATGGTTACCAGAATCAGGGCTTCAACAAGCGTGTGGATTACCTCGCTGATAGACACTTTAACGATCGATACCGTCTCGTAACTGATTACGTAGTCCATATCTTTCGGGAAAGATGCCTTCAACTCGTCTAATGCTTTCTGAATACCTTCAGCAGTTTCCACCGCGTTACCACCCGGCGTCTGGTTAATGGCCATCATGGAGGCAACCTGACCGTTTACTTTTGCATTTGTAGAATAAGCGAATTCACCCAATTCTACCCGTGCAACGTCGCGCAGGTAAACTGGTGATCCATTCGGACCGCTTTTAATAATAATGTTTTCAAATTGCTCTACGGAGTTTAAGTCGGCATCAAGCACAACAGAAAACTCGAAAGTCTGATTGTCATTTTGCGGACGGCCACCCACGGTACCACCTGGCATACGGCTGTTCTGCTCGGCAATGGCCGAGGTTACATCCGATGGTGTAAGGCCTAAGTTCGCCAGCTTACCGGCATCCAGCCAGACACGCATACTAAAGGGCTGACCGAAAGACTGCACATCACCCACACCTTTGATACGTAAAATCGCATCTCTAACGTAAAGGTTGACATAGTTGGAAAGAAATTTCTGATCGTAAGTGCCTTTAGGAGAAACAAGGCCCACAACCATCAAAATATCGTTGTTTGCTTTTCTTGTGGTAACACCCAAACGTCTTACGGCCTCTGGCAATGCGGGCTCCGCAATACCTACACGGTTCTGCACGTCCAGCGTCGCAATGTCAATGTCAGTACCAACGTCAAACGTTACGGTTACTGCAGAACGACCATCGGCGGTACTGTTCGAGGAAAGATATTTCATCCCCGGCGTACCGTTAATCTGACTTTCAATTGGGGTTGTTACGGTTTGCTCTACCGTTTGTGCATCCGCACCGGTATAAGTTCCGGAAACGTTTACCGTTGGTGGTGCAATGTTGGGATATTGACTGATCGGTAGGGTTGTGATTACAATCGTACCAACCAGAACAATCAATATGGAGATGACGATGGCCGTGACCGGTCGCCTTATAAATACTTCTGATATCATATAGCTGAGATTCTATTTAATTATTTTGCTGCTGGAGCAGGTTGTTGTCCATTTGCTGCACCTGGAGCTGTTGCAGAAACAACTGCACCATTTCTAACATTCTGAACACCTTCAACCACAATCACTTCACCCTTTTTCAAACCTTCACTTACCACAACGTTGGTCTGGAACTGTCTGCCAAGTTTTATCAAGCGTGCTTCCGCTTTGCTGCTGTCGCCAACAACAAACACGTTAAACTCACCCAACTGCTCGGTAACGGCTTTGTATGGAATAACCAGTTCTTCTTTCTTGCCTCTATTTAAAGCATTCAGGCTTACGTTCATTCCGGCGAACAATCTGCCTTCCTTATTCGGGTAACTGATTCTAACCTTGATGGTACCAGTCTGCGGATCTACCGCGCGGTCAATCGCAACGATTCTGCCTTGTGCACGGTAAGTTGTGCCGTCCTGACCCTGGATCGTAAATACGGAGTCTGCAACAACTGAATTGCTGTTCTGCAAAGCCACGAAACGCGGAATTTCCCGTTGGTTCACCGCAATGTCAACCGCAATCGGATCGTTGGTCGATACCGTGTTCAGGATCGTCGTGCCTGGCGTTGCAAATGCACCCAGCTTAACCTGCGAGATACCAATGGTACCCGTAAGCGGCGATACAATCACTGCACGCTGTAAATCTGATGATGCAGCACTTAGTTGTGCTTGTGCAGCAGCTACTTGTGACTCTGCATTTGCAAGGTCAGTCAATGCGTAATCTACACGTTGTCTGGCCACAGCATCCTGCTCTGCCAATTTGGTATAGCGTTCTGCATCTTTCTTCGTTCTGTCGCGGTTAGATTTAGCAACAGCAAGATTTGCTTTTGCGGAATTGTAAGCGGCTTGATATTTCGTACGGTCAATCTCATACAACTTCTGGCCTTTGGTTACACGCTGACCGTCCTGAACGTAAATCCCCGTAATGTATCCGCCAACCTGAGGACGTAATTCTACCTCATTAAGTGCAACAACAACACCAGGGTAAGAATCTACCGTCGTTACCGGTTGTTCATCTACCGTATAAGTTGTTACCGGCGTAGCAGGAGGCGGGCCTTGCTGTGCGTTTTGCTGACCGCCACCACAGGAGGCAAATGTAACTGAGCCCAAGACCAGGACACCTAGCTTTATTCTATTAAAATTATTCATTGTATGGGTTATTGATTTACGGTTATTGTTCCTAATGCTTGTTTTACGTCTAATTTTGATGCTAATAAACTATATAGTGAATTCAAATAGTTTAGCTGTGCGGTACGCAGGTCTGTCTCTGAGGTCATCAGATCCAGGTAAGTTTTTATACCTTCATCGTACTGCAGTTTAATGGTGTTGTAAACCGATCTGGAGATCTCTACATTCTCCCGGTTTGTTCTAAGATCATTCAGGTTTGCCTTGTATGTTGCAATTGCCGCTTCATACTGCGTATTGATTTGATTTTTAACATTCTCGATGTCTAAATCAACTCTTTGCTCCTGCAACTGTGCTTTCTTGATTTCATGTGTACGTTTACCACCAGCAAAAATTGGTAAGGTTAAGCGTAATCCTAAGATTGAACTTGGATAGTTCTTATCATATAGGTTGCTCAATTCCTGATTTTGGTAGTTGAACCCGTAGTTGTAAAAGCCAGATAGGGTTGGCAAGTAGCTCCATTTGTTGTAGCTGGTGTTTATGCTTTGCAATTCACGTTGTGTTTCCAATAAACGGTATTCCACACGATTTTGGTAATCCAACAGCTGTGCAGTGTCGATTAAAACATCTTTCTCCATATCCGCTGCGGTAAACGATAGCGTGAAGTTTTCTTTACCCTGGTAGCCGATCAGCTCTTTCAGGTAAGCGTACTTGTATTTCACAAGCTCTTCTGTACGTTTCTTATCTGCAAGGGAGTTGCTTAAGCTGATCTGCGCACGTTGAAAGTCGGTTTTGTCTACCAAACCTGCTTCATACTGTGCACTTGCATCTTTAAGCTGCTTCTGCAAACGCGCGATGTTCTCGTTGATGATGTTCAACTGCTCATTGCTGGTTAAGATGTCGTAGTAAGCTTTACTTACTTCAACCACCGTGTTGATTCTGTTCGCTTCAGTATTCTGTCTGTATTGCTGTCTGAAATACTTCGCAGATTTAGACGCCTGGATTAAACCAGCGTTTAAAAACTGCTGATCTGCCTGCAATACTAATGAAGAGGTGTTTTTTGCACCGAAGGTCAACAACGAAGAAACCCCGTTCGTGGTAAGCACCTGCGATTGCTGCTTGAAGTTGTGGTTAAAGCTACCGGAAGCACTCACCTGTGGTAACCATCCTGATAAAGCCGACTTTATATCACGATCTGCGATTTCCTCGTCCAATACGGATTGTTTTACTTCAGGCCTGTTGCTTAATGCGTAATCAATGCACTGCTGTAAGGTTGCATTGGTAAGTGGCTGTTCTGCTTTTACGATGGACTGCGCGAACACCGATCCGGGGAGTAGGAGAGGTATCCATAAAAGCATGGTAACTAATAAATTACGTGATTTCATATATGTATTAAAAGGTATTGAGTTTAAATTGTTTAATCTTTTTCTTGCTTTTTTATGCCGTCCCAGATCATGCTGATTACCGCTCTAATATCATCATCTGAGAAAACCATGTGCTGGCGCAAGTGGAAATTGGCGGCAGCGACCAGTGTTCCCTTAATAATCGGCATGAGCAGCTTCGCATCAATGTTCTTGAAATACTTTTGCTGAATACCATAATCAAAAAATCTGATGATGTGCTCGAAGCGCTTCTCGTGATTTTCGACCTGGGTCTTTGCGTATGGAGAGTTGGAGTACTGCTCCAGGAAATACAAAGTATCCGGATTGCCGATGTAAAAATGATAATGGTTAAGCATGCAGCGGAAGAATCTTTCTTTGTAGTGCAGACCTTCATCATCGCCAACCAAAAGGGAAGCGGCGAGCCTGCTGCTCTCATGCTCATAAAGCGCATTGATCAGCGCATCTTTCGATTCAAAGTAGTGATAGATGGTTCCAGCAGCAACTCCTGCATGTTTTGCAATCATGCTCATCGGTGTGCCGTGAAAGCCATACTGACGTATAAGGGCGAGGGTACTGTTTAAAACAGTCTCGCGTTTACCACAAATATCTTCTAATTGAACGTTCATTCGGTTACAAAAGTAGAATTTAATTGTGTACTTAATACACCTTCGATTTGCTTATGACTTAAAGATGATCTTCGACAAAAATAATTAGGACGAGGCATTTTGTAAAGCAAGATTCGTGAACGGCAGTGTTTAACGGGTGAATGGCAATAAGTTAGCGAGAGACGCATAGCAGACACAGACCAAACACAGAGCAAACGCACAGTTACGTGGGTGAGGTGTGCGTTTGGTGTGCGTTTCCTGTGCGTTTGGTCTGCGGTTCACCCCTTGCCATCACTTCGGCATCCCCAAACTTTATACAACCAAAAAAGCCCATATCCTTTTACGGATATGGGCTTTTCAGGAAGGGAAGATTACTTAGTGGGTATGTTCCATTTCGTATTCTTTAACCTCTTTATGGTCATATGGCTCTACCATTAATTCTTCAATGGTCACACCTTTTTTGTTATAACCCATTTTATCCAGGATTCTGTCGAAGATCATGTACATAACCGGCACAATGATCAGCGTCAGGAATAATGAACTTAGCAATCCACCGATGATTACCCAGGCCAAACCGTTTTTCCATTCTGCACCTGCACCACCTGCTAATGCAATTGGAAGCATACCAATAACCATCGCAATGGTGGTCATTAGAATTGGTCTTAAACGGGCATGGTTGGCAAGGATCAGCGCATCATAGGTGCTCTTTCCTTCAGCTTTCATCTGGTTGGTAAAATCGACAAGGATAATCGCGTTCTTCGCAACCAAACCGATCAACATGATCAGACCAAGAATGGTGAAGATGTTCAGAGCATTGTTCGTCAACGCTAAGGCAAGTAAGGCACCGATTACCGAAAGCGGGATCGAGAACATTACCACAAATGGGTACACGAAACTATCATATAAGGTTACCATGATCAGGTAAACCAATAGGATGGATGAAAGTAAGGCGATACCCAATGTACCGAAACCTTCTCCCTGGTTTTCCGCATCACCCGCCCATAGATAACTCACACCAAGTGGTTTTTTCAACTCACCGGTATTTTCAAGTCTTTCCAGTTCTGCTTCGAATTCAGCAACAACAGTACCGGTCGGACGGCCAATAGCCTGTGCCTTCACGGATACGGAAGTACTCTTATCACGTCTTTCCAGCTGACTTGGTCCGGAACCTTGTGTAATGGTTGCAAACTGAGAAAGCTTAATCTGCTGTCCGGCACCGTTCACGAAAATAAGGTTACTTACGTCGTTGATGTCTTGTCTGTTGAAAGACTGGTACTGGATGTTGATGTCGTACTCGTATTCACCTTTTCTGAACTTACCATCCGTGTTACCACTGAAGGCTGTTTGCATCGTTAAACCTACGGTTTGCAGGGAAAGACCAAGGGAGGCCATCTTATCACGATCTACCTGAACGTTGATCTCCGGGCTACCTTCTTCAACGGAAAGTTTGATCTCCGCAGAACCTTTGATCTTACGCAACACTTCCTGTGCACCTTTTGCATAACGCATGGCACTGTCAAGATCTGAACCCATCACCACCAATTCAATAGGTGCGTTTTCCGCAATACCTAGGATACTGATCGGAACGGTTTTCACTTTAACACCCGGAAGGTTTTTGGCAAGTTCACGACTCACCTTGGTTGCGTAGATACTTGCATCATCTGCACGGTCTTTGCGCTCTACCAATCTTACGTTGATTTCCGACTTGTACGCCGTTGCCTGTGTACCACCGAAGTCACCACTCGCTTGACCTACTGTTGTAATCAGCTGTGTAATCTCTGGTTTTTTGGTCAGGAAGGCTTCTGCCTGCTGAGTGGCAAGGTTGGTTTGTTCAATAGAAGCATCTTTCGGCATCTCTAATTGTACAAGGAACTCACCTTTATCACTTTTCGGGAAAAACTCGGTACCGATATAGCCGGCAGGAATCAATCCACATGAAGCAACCAGCATCAGGAATACCAGACCAATGGTTTTGCCTCTGTTTGCAAGTGACCATTTCAGGATACCAGTGATCCAGTTGGTGAACTTGTGTAATTGCTTTTCAAACCAAAGGATGAATTTTCCAAAGGCATTTTTACCTTCAATACGCTCCAGTTTACCGAAACGTGAAGATAGTAGGGGAACGATGGTGAAGGATGCAACCAAGGATAACAAAGTCGCGATAATTACCACCACACAGAATTGTCTCAGGATGTTTGATACCAGACCGGTACTGACCGCGATCGGGAAGAACACCACTACAATTACCAGGGTAATGGATACTACGGTAAAACCAATTTCGCTTGTTGCATCGTATGCTGCACGTACCTTGTTTTTACCCATCTCCATGTGACGGTAGATGTTTTCCAATACCACAATCGCATCATCGACAAGGATCCCTACCACCAGGGAAAGTCCCAGTAGCGACATCAGGTTCAGCGTAAAGTCGAACATCTGGATACCAATGAAGGTCGCAATTAAGGATGCTGGAATGGAAACCATTACAATAAGGGCGTTCCTTAAACTGTGCAGGAAGAAAAGCATTACAAATGCCACAAGGATAACTGCAAGTACTAAATCGTGGATTACCGCATCTGCAGATTCCAAAGTGTAGATGGAGCTATCGTTTACAATGTTGATCTTAAGGTCATTGGTTTTGTAATCCGCCATCAGCTTTGCGATGGTCGCATGTACACCTTCACTCACTTCTACCGCATTCGCATCAGATTGTTTAATGATCTGAATCGCAATTGCACCACGGCGGTCGATACGTGCAAGTTTATCTACTTCTTTCTGTCTGTCCTGAACATCGGCAACATCAGACAGGCGGATTTGAGCACCATCTGGACTGGTTGCAACAACCAGGTTACGAAGTTCGTCGATGTTCTGATATTTACCAGAAAGACGGATCAGAATGTCTTGTTCGTTGGTTTTAACACTACCGGTAGGGAAATCGAGGTTTGACGTCAGGATGGCTTGTTGTACCTGTGGCACCGACAGGTTGTAACCCTGAAGTTTATCTGCCATAAGGCCCACCTGAATTTCACGTTCCTGACCACCGATCAGGTTCACCTGTGCCACACCGTTTACACGGGAAACGATTGGTGCGATACGGTTATCGATCAGGTCATAGAAAGTGGCATCATCCATATTCGCAGATGCAGACATGGTGATTACCGGAAGGTCATCCAGCGAGAACTTACTCAATGATGGTTGTTCCACATCATCAGGTAGATCAGCAAGAATGGAATTTACCTTTCTTTGTGCATCATTAAGCGACAGATCGACATTTGCCTTATCGGTTAGGGTGATGGTTACTACGGATAAACTCTCGTAAGAAACCGCATTCAGTTTCTTAATGTTCTCCATGGAGGAGATGGCGTCTTCAATTTTCTTGGTGACACTATTCTCAACCTCACTTGGTGATGCACCTGGGTAAATGGTGGAGATGGAAACCACATTATTGCTGAACTTAGGCAAAAGCTCGTAACTCAAAGAGAAGTAGCTTAGCAGTCCCAGCAAGGATAATGCGGTGAAGACCACAATTACCAGTGAAGGTCGTTTAATTGATATTTCTGTTATTTTCATCAGAATCTTTTTTAATGTTTATGAAAGCTGGGCTTTCAAATTATTTGATCACAGTTACCGGGCTGCCATTAACCAGGTTGATCTGGCCGCTGACGATTACGGTTTCACCTTCTTTTACGCCATCCAGGACTTCAACCTGATCGCCAATGATTCTGCCGGTTACCACCTTGCGTACTGCTGCTTTATTGCCATTCTCCAATACGAAGATCTGGTTGCTGCTTACACTGTTGATGAATGATCCACGTGGGATGGTAATGGTTGGTGCCTGATTAGGGAATTTGAAGATTGCTGTACCGTACATACCTGCTTTTAGCTTGTTGGACTGGCTGTTGGCTACTTCAATTTCAATCGGGAAGTTCAGGGTGTTATCCGCTTTTGCTGCGATAAATGTGATTTTTCCGGTAAAGCTGTCTGCCGGAAACACGTTGCTTTTAATTTGAACGGCGTCACCTACATTCAGGTTTGCAACCTGATTTTCATTTACATTCACCTTTAGTTTCAGCTTAGAAACATCTACCAGTTCAAATAATTGGGTACCCTGAGCGGTTACGAACGCACCGACTTCAATAAAACGCTTGTTTACAATACCATTAATTGGCGCTTTGATGTTTGCATCGCTAACACGACGTGAAGCGCTTTGCAATCTAAGTCTTGCATTTTTAACCGCAAGACGTGCCTGATCCAATTGTTGCTGGGTTACCCCGCCAGTTGAAAAAGAGCTGCTGTATCTTGCTTCATCGCGGATGGCGTTCTGCAATGCTGCTTCTGCGGTTTCGCGATCGGTATTCAGGATCTCTGCATCAATGATGGCAAGTACCTGACCTTTTCTTACGCGGTCACCTTCATCAACCATAATTCTGGTTACACGGCCGGCATTTTCTGATAAGAAGTTGATTTCTGTACCAGGAATAAAGGTACCGTTTGCACTAAAGTCTAAATCAACGGCTTTCTTTTCCACTGAAGCAACACGAACACTCACCGCACCACTACCTTCGGATACGATTGCAGTTTTGGCATCATTGTTTTTCTTGTTGTTATTTAGAACCAGCCATATGCCTACAAGCGTAGCGACAACAACTAAGGTTATAATAATTCCTCTTTTCATTTTAATAGTGATTTTATATTTCCGTTTGATTTGATGAGTTGTATTTCGGCAATCTTATAGTTAAGCAGTGCCTGTGTGTAGCTGTTTTGAGCTTCTGTAAGTGCATTTTCAGTATCCAACAGGTCTGTTAATGCTGCAAGTCCGTTATTGTAGTTGTTCTGCGTGCTTTGATAGATCTCTTCTGCAAGCGTCACGTTTTGACGTTGGGAGTTGATCGTGTTGATGCTGTTGCGCAAGGCAATTTTAGCATTCTCGTAAGCGAGGTTCAAGGCGTTGGTCGTTTCTCTGCGGTCTTCTTCAGCCTTCAGGATCTCTACGTTTGCTTGTCTTACTCTTGATCTGGTAGCAAAACCATCAAATATCGGCACCCTAAGGGTTAATCCGATGGCAGATGCATCATACCAAAATGCGGTGCTGTTGCTTTTGCGTTTAAACAGGTCGAACTTATCACTCTGTCCTGTGGAAGAGTAGTTGGCCGTTAAAGCAAGGGTTGGGTAATATTCCGAGATGTAAGCTTTCTTTTGCAAGCCTAACAATTCGCGTTGTACGTCCAGCAATCTGATTTCGGTCCTGCCGCTGATGTCTACTGTATCTGCAAATACAGGTAAGGTCTTAACGTCCGTAAGTTCAGTTGTTGGCAATTCAATCGCAGTTTCTACAGGCATGCCCATGTAAAACTTCAACTGGTTCTCCAGTTGTGTTACAGCATTGATCACCTGGTCGCGTTGATTTTCCAGATTGGTTAAGTTCACTTTGATACGATCCACATCAATCTTTTTCGCCAATCCATTTTCATATTGGTTCAGGATGATGCGCTCTACCACACGTACGTTTTTGATATTTGTATCAATCACGTTCCGTTGCTGGCGATTTACCAATACCTGATAGTAGGTGTTGGCAACTTGCTCAATAATTTGTTCCTCAGTAAGGTTTTCATTCAGCAGGTAATACTGTTCGCTAGTTTTTGCAGCTTTCAGGCCGGTAAATACCTGTTGGTTGAATAGTTGCTGATTTAACTGCACACCACCGTTAGCATTCCACTTACGACCAAGCTGGAAGCTCTGATCGCCCACAACCAATTGTCCGATGATCGGGTTGTAGGTAAGTCCACCGTTACCGGTAATCTGAGGTAGGGCCTGTGCTCTAACTTCCTGGGTTTTGAATTTACCACCCTGAATCTCCAGTTTGGACCGGCGCACGTTACTGCTGTTCTCGACGGCGTAGTTTACCGCATCACGCAGGGTGAGCCGTTGCTGTGCCGTTACATAATTTGATAAGAGCAGCCCAAGCAATAGGAGCGGGATGACTTTTATCTGTTTCAGTTTAATCTTCATCGTTTATTATTTCTGGTTATTGTTTTTTAAACCCTTTACAAATACTTGTGAAAGGGCAAGCTGTCTTTCCAGCATGTTCTTTAATTCTTTCTTTCCGGGCATCAGTTCTTTGTTGCCCTGCATGATGCATAATGACGTAAGTCCGTCCTGACTGGTCATATACAGATCTGCAATTTTGCTGCTATCCTGCTGTTCTATTTCACCGCGCTTTATCGCAGCCTCAAAAAGATCTGCATAGAAGCTGAGTACCTTAGAGCGCATTTGCTCTATAAAGTTTCGCAGCTCTGCAGAATTTATCAAGGCGTCTGGCGCACCACCACTTAAATGGAGCATGTAATACTTCTGGAAAAAGCGGTGCTTAACCTCTATGAGTCTTGGGATGCTTACATCAAGGGGCACATTGTCCTTTTTCTCTTTGTAAACAGCTTCGAAGAAATCATTAAATATCTTCTCCACAACGCCAAGGATCAGGCTGGTCTTGTCAGGGAAATAGTAATACAAGGAAGGCTTGGATACGGATAGGTCTTCTGCAATTTCATTCATCGTGGTTTTGTTAATCCCGAAATGGATGAATCGCTTGATAGCACCTTCAATAATCTGTTCTCTTTTTTTATCTGTCTCTACCATTCTACCTTTAAACTTTCTGACTATTCAGATATTGTAGTCAAAAGTACGACCATAAAACAGGATATGCCAAACCGGCAGGTGGCTACAGTGCTTTATTGCAATTCTATGACGCTAATTGGACGATAGTCCTGATAGAAAGATCTTTGCGAGGAATTTTTCTTTGATGAAGATTTGTTTGAACTGGTCCTGACTTGGACAGATGTTCTTGTGGCGACTGAGGATATTGAAGTGCACGCCGCTAAGTGCTTCCACCAGTACTTCGGTGGTAAGGTTGATGTTTTCGACCTGGAATTCGCCTTTTTCTACGCCGCGGCGCAGGAGGGAGGAGATGATTTTAATTTCAAAGGCACGTGCTCTGGAGAACTTTTCATATAGATCGTCCGGGAGATCGGGGCCAATCAGCTTGTTGAACTCCATGAGGTTGTAGTACTTCTGGATGTAGCCTTGTCTTTTTTGGAGCACCATGAGTACGCCCTCGGTGCAGGTGTTGGTTTTTTCGACAGATTTGAGGATGTCTTTGCTGATGGTGTGCATCAGGTGTTCGATTACGCTGACATAAAGACTTAGCTTATCTGGAAAATAGTAGTAAAGCAGTGCTTTGGAAAAAGATATATCTTTAGCAATGTCGGTCATTGTCGTTTTTGCAAGGCCATAGTGTGCAAACCGCAATAAAGCAGCATTGATAATGAGCGTTCTTTTTTTATCCTGATTTTCCATTAAGTATTCCTGTCCTATAAGATGAGCGTAAACTATGGGTAAATTTATTATTTAGTAAATGATATTTAATACTGTTCTTAAGAATTACTTTTGCAACCGTCACAAAATATCGTAAATGGGCCCGGTTATTCAAGAAAACGTATCATTAGTCAATTATAATACATTTCGCATAGATGTTTCTGCAAGGTGGTTTGCGGAGATCACTTCGGAAGCGGAGCTGGTAGACATCCTGCAGTCTGAATTTATAAGATCTAAACAGGTACTTGTCCTTGGTGGTGGCAGTAATATGTTGTTCACCAAGGATTACGAAGGCTTAGTGTTAAAGATCAGTATTCCAGGCATTGAAGTGCTTGAGGCTGCGAGCTCCGGGGCTGCAGACGAAGTGCTTGTGCGTGCTGGTGCTGGTGTATCCTGGAAGGCTTTGGTGGAGTACTGTGTAGCGAATGGATTCGGGGGTATTGAGAACCTGAGTTTGATTCCGGGTACGGTGGGCGCTTCTCCGGTGCAGAACATTGGTGCTTATGGCGTGGAGTTGAAAGATATTTTCTATAACTGTACGGCTGTTGAAATCGCCACTGGCGAGCGAAGGGTATTTACGTACGAAGATTGTGCTTTTGGCTACCGGGAGAGTGTATTTAAGTCGGTCTTAAAAAACCAATACATCATTACTTCTGTAAGTTACCACCTAAGCAAATCAGCTGAAATCAACATCCACTATGGCGCCATCCAGCAGGAGCTGCAACATAGAGGGATTACCCATCCGGGTATTGCCGATGTGGCAAAGGTGGTATCGGAGATCAGGGTAGGTAAATTGCCGGATCCGGCAACGATCGGAAATGCTGGCAGTTTCTTCAAAAATCCAGTGATTTCGGTTGAAGAATTTGAAAGGGTACATGCTGCATTTCCCGATGTGGTCAATTATCCAACACCAGAAGGTCGCATTAAGCTGGCTGCGGGGTGGTTAATTGAGCAGTGTGGCTTTAAAGGTGTGGTTGAAGGCCGTACGGGCACCTGGAAAAACCAGGCGCTGGTGCTGGTGAATCATGGTGGTGCAACGGGGACAGCGGTGTATGAATTTTCAGAAAAAATCATTGCTGCAGTGTCAGCGAAATTCGGAATTAGCCTTGAAAGAGAGGTTAATGTACTTTAAATCCGGGTATTTGTTTCGATATCCATCCGGTAACTACCTGAATCGGTAAACATAAATTCAATTGGTACATATGTTGTATAACATTTAAGTGTGCAAGATTAAACAAACTTGGCGAGCCACAATATCCAATCCTCGTTTGTTTTTTGCATTAAACCTTTAAAACTTAAATCATTATGACAAAAAATGAATTTAATCTTCAGCTCAACAACCACGCCGGTTCCCTACAGTCATTCGCTTTAAATTTTACTAAGGACGTGGAGGATGCAAATGACCTGGTTCAAGACACCATGTTAAAAGCGGTAACCTATTACAGTAAATTTAAAGAAGGTACAAATCTTAAAGGTTGGTTATTTACCATAATGAAAAACACCTTTATTAACAACTACAGACGTTTGGTCAAGACGAATTCACTGATCACCCAATCAGAAGAAATTTCCTCGTCGAATCTGCATTACAGTGCAACAAAAAACACCAGCGATAGTAAGTTTATTATTGGTGACATCAACAAAGCTTTAGCAACGCTGCAGCCAGAGTACTATGTGCCATTCATCAAGTATTTTGAAGGGTACAAGTATCATGAAATTGCAGAGATCCTGAACATTCCAATTGGAACGGTAAAAACAAGGATTCACGTTGCCCGTCAAATATTGAAAAAATATCTTAAAACATATTCTAAAGACCTTTTGGGTGCCGAAGTAGTTTAGTTTAATTTCTGTTTTATAAGGAGAGGCTGTTCAATTTTTTGAACAGCCTTTTTTGCTTTAAGGCCAGTTTGTTCATCGTGACAGCAGGTTAACGGATTAAATCCTATTTTTGGAGCTAATCTCATGTTGCTTGATGAATAGTTACTTACTTCTGTTGACCGTATTGCTGGTTGTATCTTTTTTCCTTTACCTCAAATCGTCTCCCTTATCTTTATGGAAGGCTACCTTACCGGCAGTATTCGGTACAGGTGTGATCTTTATGGTTCTGATGCTTATTCTGAAAGGTAAAGGGGTCTTGACCTATGATTTACAACATTTCTCAGGTGCAGATAACCTGGGTATTCCTTACGAGGTGCTCCTGGGTGCCTTTGTGTTCCCTTTTGCTGGTATTTCCATCTACAATTTTTTAAATGCAAAGTTCCCTGCGCAGACTTACGAAAAGTATAGTCTGGCTGTTAGTAATATCCTGATGGGTTTGTGTATTGCGATGATCTTCTTTGCGTATACCAAATGGTATCCGGTTTGGACATTCGGCTTAATGATGCTGACGCTCTTCGTGGTGGAGTATAAAAACAAGATCCGTTTTATGTATCGGTTTTACAGAACATACCTGGTGCTGCTGGTTGCGTATTTAGCCGTCGTGCTGCAGTATCACTATGAAGGGTACATCGGGTTCCATGAGCAACATACGATTAAGTTCAGACTGTTCTATGTGCCTTTTGAGAGCTTCTTCCTGCTGTTTAGCATTACCTTGATTAGCATTCTGCTTTTTGAAGTGTTTAAGAAGCGTTACGGCAAGACTGAGGTCGTAACAACATCGGGCGAAAAGCCCTTTATTGCGGAAAATAAATAAGATTTGATGAATACGTATACCCGGCAGCAGCTTGCGCTGCGTAATGGACAGGATAAACCGGAAATCTGGGTTGCTTTCGAAGGCACGATCTATGATGTTGGTCGGAGTCGCTTATGGCGCAATGGCAAACATTATGAGCATTGGGCAGGGCAGGACCTTACCGATGAGCTGAAGGATGCACCGCATACCCATTCCGTGTTTGAGAAATTTGAAGTTATCGGTGTATTGAATCCCTGAAAGCTTTTGCCTTCAGGGATGTTGTATTGGTTTATTTCTCGATTGTGAAAGCACTTAGCTTTACAAATTCCTGGATACGATCCGCAACTTCTTTTTCTGTAAGGTTTAGGATGCGTTCTGTTCCAAACTGCTCTACGCAGAAAGATGCCAATGCCGAGCCATAGATGATCGCGTTTTTCATGTTGTTGAAGTTGATGGTGCCTACTTTAGCAAGGTAACCGATGAAACCACCTGCGAAGGTGTCGCCTGCGCCAGTTGGGTCAAATACTTCAGCCAACGGTAATGCCGGAGCTGAGAAGATCATGTCTTCATGGAACAATAAGGCGCCGTGCTCCCCTTTTTTTATGATCAGGTATTTTGGACCCATGGTAAGGATTTTCTTTGCTGCCTTTACCAATGAATATTCTCCGGAAAGTTGACGGGCTTCAGCGTCGTTGATGGTGAGTACGTCGACCATGCTGATGGTTTCCAGTAGATCGTCCATAGCAACATCCATCCAGAAGTTCATGGTGTCAAGTACAATTAGCTTAGGGCGCTTTTGCAGACGTTTAATAACGGTTTGTTGAACTTGAGGCGTTAGGTTACCCAGCATCAGGTATTCGCAGTCCTGGTAGCCTTCTGGAATGATAGGATCAAAATCCGCAAGTACGTTCAACTCTGTTGCCAGCGTGTCGCGACTGTTCATGTCGTTATGGTATTTTCCGGACCAGAAGAATGATTTTTCACCTGCTTTGATCTGAAGACCTTCTGTATCGATGCCATGGTTATTGAAGGTGTCGATATCTTTTTGCAGGAAGTCGTCTCCAACCACACCAACAATTTTCACTTTATTATAGAAGTAGGAAGCGGCTAAACTTGCGTAAGTAGCGGCACCACCTACGATTTTATCTGTTTTTCCGAAAGGCGTTTCAATTGCATCGAAAGCTACAGTACCTATGATTATCAGGCTCATATAAATTATGTTAAAATATTTGCATTTTTTTTCTGCGCAAAGATTGCATAAATAATTTAAAAGCCCTAATATTGCATTCCCAAAACGAACAAGGCTTTTGTTAGCAAAAGCGGCATTTCTTTGGATGACCAGCTTCCCGAATAGCTCAGCTGGTTAGAGCATCTGACTGTTAATCAGAGGGTCGCTGGTTCGAGCCCAGCTTCGGGAGCAAAAGCCCTACAGAAATGTAGGGCTTTTTTTATGCGCGGGATTTTGGGTTGAGGGTTGGTGTTCGGTTATATCTTGCCAGGCTCATGGTATGTTTCTTTTTATGCCTTGATTCTGAGCTGAGGGGTTGAACTTGGTTATATCTTGCCAGGCCTACGTTATGTATGCTGTTATATAGCAGTGACTTGATGATGAAGCTCCATTTTTCTGAAATATCTTTTTGCATAGTTGATTTAAAAGTCATAATATTGCGGACCCAAAACGAAGAAGCTTATTGTTTACAAGAGGCGAAACGTTTTGGACGACCAGCTTCCCGAATAGCTCAGCTGGTTAGAGCATCTGACTGTTAATCAGAGGGTCGCTGGTTCGAGCCCAGCTTCGGGAGCATAGAAAGGCAAGCATGAGTAATCATGACTTGCCTTTTTTTTATTGCCCAGATTTTCTTAGGGCGTTTAAATCGCCGGGGTGTTTTGCGTACGAATTGTTCTCAGCATTTGATGTTTATTGTTAGTACTTGCATCGGGCAATGATGTCTTGTAGGATGGATGCGTAATATCCTTCTTCATCCGTATATTTCCTAAATCTTCGAATTGGTGAAGCAGTTTTGGGAATATTGTGGCGTGAATTCCTCAATGTTGCTCATTAAAATTGACAAGAACTACCAGTTTTATCCTGGTTTTAGGCTTTGAGCTTGCAATTATGCTAAAAATATCTTGCAGGAACAAAGTGTAATTGCGGTAAATCTCCCTTGCTAAGTATATCATGATCTCTTAGCGCTATTTGTGCTGCTGTACAGCAGGTTGCGTGCATTAACAGCCTTTATACGGCTTGTAAAAGCCCCTTTTTGCAAGGAAGCAAATATGTGGTTTTGGCTTGTCTATTACCGCTTAAATTCTGCTTAGTGTATTTTTGAGTTCAGCTTCCATGCAAACATTGCGCCTAAATACGCTTTGTACCGTATAAATATTTAATTGTTTGGTATTTATCGCAAATAGTTGCGTAATATTGCAGTGTCAAACAACAAGAACATCCATCCCTATAATTATTAAAATGAGGTTTACCGGCCCGACTTACCTAACCCAACGCAGTTTCAGATTAGTTGCGCTTGTAACATTCATCTTCGCGAGCAGCTTAAGCAGTTGCTCTTCATCGTTAGAAGAAGAATTAGCACCCACTAAGCCAAAGGAAAATAGTTCCGTTGATGTCAAAGATCCAGCAAAGGGATCTGGCAGTGATGCTGGTCAAGGAACATCAGGCCAATCTGGCGAAGGTGAAGGAAGTTCTGGTGAAGGCGCCGCAGGATCTGGAGAAGGAGCTGCAGGCTCTGGCGAAGGTGGCAGTGGTTCTAAGGACGGCGCTGAAGACGGTAAAGAACCTGCAAGCGATCCTGCACCAACTAAACCGGGAACACCAGCAACTACACCGGGAGCACCCGCTACTACACCTGGAGCGCCAGCTACTACGCCAGGAGCACCTGCAACACCTGCTCTTCCAGCGCAGCCGAAACCGGCAACAGTAGTGCCATTGAAAAGTGCGTTTGACTTTCCAGTTGGTGCCGCAGTCGTAAAAGAATTACTTGAAAAGCCAGAATATGCGAATACAGTAAGTAAGCATTTCTCGAGAATAGGTTCTGAAAGCGATTTCAAATGGGGTAGTGTGCATCCTTCAAAAGACAAATACACTCTTGCTAAGGCCGATGCCGTTGTCGCTTTCGCACAAAAGCATAACATGAAAGTGCATGCGCATACTTTACTATGGGCGCACGACGGTAATGAGCCAAAGTGGGTTAAAGAATTTCAGGGCGACGCAGCCGCTTGGGAGCAGTTGATGAAAGATCACATCTACACTGTTGTAAGACACTTCAAAGGAAAAGTACAATCGTGGGACGTGGTGAATGAGCCGATCAAAGAAGGTGGTGTGTATACGAACAGCATTTGGTATCGTAAACTCGGAAAAGACTATATCATCAAAGCTTTCAAATTTGCACAAGAGGCAGATCCGCAGGCCAAGTTATTCCTGAACGATTACGGCCAGGAGTATGGTGGCAAAAAGATGAAAGAGCTCCTTAACATCGTTGACGAAGCTAAAAAGCAGGGTGTGACGATACATGGTATGGGCTTTCAATTACATACAGTGTTGAGGATGGAGGCTAAACCCATCATGACAAACCTCAAATTAGCCGCAGATAAAGGACTATTGATCCACATCTCAGAATTCGATATTTCAGTAAAATATGGTATGCCTGCAACGTTCCAACTGTCGGAAGCAATGAACAAGGCACAAGGCGAGAAATACAAAGAGATTGTGAGTGGCTACATGAAGGTCGTTCCAAAAAGCCAACAATGGGGTATCACGACCTGGGGTGTGTCTGACAAGACCTCTTACTTTAACAAGGGGTATCCAAATTCAGATCACGACTATCCCTTATTGTTTGATCGTAACTATCAACCAAAAGAAGCTTTCTATGGCTTCCTGAATGCCGGACTCGGCAAATAAATAAGCCCAATTTTTCAATTATATATATGGGGATGGTTCGTAAGCGTACCATCCCTTTTTTATTGAAAGTACCGACGTTCTTAGTACGCGTTCTTTTCGCCTTTTATAACATTCAAAACAGTAAGCATTACAATTTTTATGTCTAACAAGGCTGACCAGTTTTCCATATACCAGATGTCGTGCTCCACACGTTTCTCCATTAAGCCCAGCTCGATGGTTTCGCCACGATAGCCGTTAACCTGTGCCCAACCGGTGATCCCTGGCTTCATGTAATGGCGTACCATGTATTGATCTACCACTTCGCGGTAATGTTCGGTGTGTTTAAGCATGTGTGGACGGGGGCCAACCACACTCATGTTTCCAAGTAAAACGTTGAAGAATTGTGGTAGTTCATCAAGGCTGGTTTTGCGTAAGATTTTGCCGATCCTGGTGATTCGGCAATCATTTTTGCTGGCCTGTTTTAGATGGCATTCATCATTAACACGCATGCTGCGGAATTTGTAGCAGTAGAACTGCACGTTGTTTCTTCCACTTCTTTCCTGCTTGAAGATTACTGGTCCGGGACTTTCTAGTTTAATCAATAGCGCCAGGATGGGGTAGAGCCAGCTAAATATGAATACGATTACAAAAAGGCTAAAGGCAATGTCAAATAGACGCTTCACAACGCGGTCGTCCATGTTGTCCTGAACGCAGGACCCAGTTAGATTGATAACCTGGAAGTCATTCAGGCTGTCGAGTGCTGCAGACTTGTTCAGGATCTGGCTATAATCCGGCACAAACTTTAACCGAATACACTGATTTCTGGCTTCCGTAACCAGGCTGTCGATATCGTGAATCTTATCTGGTGCAAGGGAGATGTAAATCTCGTTAATGCCTGCAAGTACGGCGCTTTTAATCTCTGCCTTAAAACCTTCTACGAGCTCTGCCGTATTAAGTGATGTCGGGTTTTTGCTCAAAAATCCAGCGAAGCTGTACTCTCTGGCGTGTTTTTGGAAATAGTCTGCCAGACGGATGCTGGTGGGGTTCACGCCGAGCAGCGCTACAGGTGCGGTCATCTTCAGGCTCCTGGAGAGTATCGGGAAGATCAATGCGGCAAAGTATCGGTTTAGCAGCAACAACGCACCCAAAGCAGTATAATACGCAACGCTGAACTTCCAGTCAAAAGCAAAGGCCTTCAGCATATTGTACATGAGGAAGAACATCAGATGTAAGCAGATGCACTTGAGTGTGGTGACGAATAGTGCTTTGTTCTGTATGGTCCTGCGGTTGTATAGATCCAGTACTTTGCTCAAAAGGAACCAACCGAGGGTAAGTAGTAGGCTAAAGTCTACATAATTGAAGTTGTAGTTGGCCGGGGTATTGAAAAATAGGGCTACCACCAATGCGAAATTCACAATGGCTAAGTCACTCAAGGCAATGGTTAGTCGGAAAATATAATTGTAGCGGTTCTGCATGACTGACAAAGGATTCATTCAATGTGATATATCGATTGCTCGACAACACTCAGGTATGAATAAAATTGAAGCCACAAAAGTACTTACCTGGGGATGGTCGTGCTATTGTGTATGCCTTCGAGAAAGTTTCCGGGAAACATTGTGCAGCTTGTGTGGCTTTGCTTCACAGGCCTGAAGGGCTGCTTGAAAAAGGTTGTATGATTTTGAGGAATTTAGATTTTCCAGACAGGAAAAAGGGGATTATTTGCGATTTTGAAGGTGTAGAGCAAGATTTCTTTGGAATACACACGAATTTTTACACACTCTTTTACGATAACCTACACAATGCATTCCCTTATACTATTATTTAGATAGTTTGAAATAAATTCGTTCAGAATTAAATAATATTCTAATCAGAAAGCTTGAAAACGTTTTTCTTTTAGGCGGACTGAACATCTATTAGCACCAGATATAAAAATAATATACACAAAATACCTGATTTTATAATATATGGATTTGCATTATGGCCAAGTAGTTGAACGTATCATTCGCCGTAAAGGTTACAGCATCAGTGAACTTGCCCGCTTAACTAATGTAAACAGGAGATCTGTATACAACTGGTTTAATCAAAAACATCTGAAGTCTGAGATCATATTCAGAATAGGAAACGTCATCAATCATGACTTCTCTACAGAGTTTCCTAGTCTTTACCCAAAGGATGAGTTGAATAAGCATTATCATTTTATGAATGATGATAATGACCAAAGTACGACGACATACTGGAAAGACAAGTACATCGACCTACTGGAAAAGTATAATCAGCTTTTGCTTGACTTTATGTCAAGCAAAGACTAGTAGTTACTTGAAGGGGTAGCAGGTGTCATCATACACCTTAATAAGAAAGAAACTTCACGAAGAAACTTCAACTGTGCTCTAAGTTCAGGAACGGATGTGTTCGCATTTGCGTTGTCAATCAATTGATCGGCAATCACTTGCGTCATCGTGTCAAAGTCGTTCTGGTTAGCATCCATGAACAGGTCACACTGTTGCATGAAAGTTTCAATCTCTCTAATGTTTAGCGCATAGCTTACGCCGTTTAATGTGATTGTTTGTACTTCTGGTTGATTCTCAATTACCATCTTAGGTTCAGTTTGGATATTAATACCTTGTGTGTTTTTAAACCTTAAAGTCTGGTTCAATAATGACTTCAAGTAGTTTACACTGCAAAGCTATTTATTAGTTGCGGAATATCCTATTTTTTAGAAACCTTTTTGCGTTTTATACCATAACCACTTGCGGAAAACCTTAGTTATTGCAAGTTCATGACGTTTAAAATCTCTTCAACATACTTTCTGTCGTTTGCAAGTCGTGGAACTTTATGTTGACCACCAAGTTTTCCCTTAGCTTTCAGCCAGTTATAAAAAGTACCCGGAGCTGCGTTATGTACTTGCGGGCGGCGCAGGGCCATGTCCTTAAAACGCTTGGCATCGTAGTCTGAATTAACTTCACGAAGGGTATTGTCAAGAATATCAACGAAGGACTCGAAGTTATCAGGCTGTTTATCAAATTCAATGATCCATTCATGCCCACCAACATCGCAGCCCTTAAAATAAATGGGGCAAGCGGTGTAGTCCTTGAACTTTGCCCCCGTACTTTTACAGGCTTGACTGATTGCCCGCTCTGCATTGTCGATAATTACTTCTTCTCCAAAAGCATTAATAAAGTGCTTGGTTCTCCCCGTAATTTTAATTCTAAAAGGGTAAACAGAAGTAAACTGAACAGTATCACCAATCATATAGCGCCATAAGCCCCCATTTGTGGAAATGATGATCGCGTAGTTCTTGTACAATGCAACTTCATCCAGGCTAAGCGTTTTTGGATTCTCATCTTCAATGTGCTCCAGCGGCAGAAACTCGTAGTATATACCATAATCCAGCATGAGCAGCATTTCATCTGAGTTTACCTGATCCTGGATGCCGAAAAATCCCTCCGAGGCATTGTAGGTTTCCAGGTAGTACATATAGTCGCAAGGAATAAGCTCGCGGAACTGGTCCCGGTAAGGGGCGAAGTTCACCGCACCATGGAAGTAAAGCTCCAGGTTCGGCCATACTTCCAGGAGGTTTTTCTTCCCTGTCATCTCCAAGACCTTCTTGGCAAGCACCAAAGTCCAGGTTGGCACACCAGAAATGTTGGTGACGTTCTCCTTTATGGTCGCCTCCGCCATTTTCTCCATCTTCTGCTCGTAGTTGTCCATCAAGGCAATGGAGATGGCAGGGGTTCGGTAGTATTCCGCCCACATGGGCAGGTTCTTGATCAGTACGGCCGATAGGTCACCATAGAATGAGTTTTCATTCAGCTGATTGATCTGGTGGCTACCCCCAAGTACCAGTCCTTTTCCAGTTAGTATCTGGTTATTAGGTCTGTTGTTGCAAAATATAGACAGTAGATCTTTGCCACCCTTGAAGTGACATTCCTGTAGTGATTCTTCCGATACGGGTATGAACTTACTTCTGTCGCTTGTGGTCCCAGAGGATTTTGCAAACCATTTAATCTCTGTTGGCCAGAGGATGTTTTGCTCTCCTTTGAGCATGCGCTCAATGTAAGGTTTTAAGGTGTCGTAAGATTGTATGGGTACCCGTTCTTTGAATTGATCCGGGTTATCTATGGAATTGTAATCGTATAGTCGACCCCATTCTGTATCAGAGGCCGTGGTAATTAACTCATGAAACCATTCTTCCTGGACATCCAGCGGATATTTCATGAAAAGCTCAATCTGGTGGACGCGCTTCTTCATGTACCAGGTAAAAAGAGAGTTGACTATCGCCATTTTTTATATTTGGTTAATTTACAACGTTTTTTTTCGTAGAACAAAGTTGGATCCCAGGTACACCTTCTTCACCATTTCATTCGCGGCCAATACTTCCGGGGTGCCTGATTCCAGAATCTTGCCCTCAAAAAGTAAATACGCACGGTCTGTAATGGAAAGCGTCTCCTGAACGTTGTGATCCGTGATCAATATACCGATATTTTTTTCTTTTAATCTTGCCACAATGGTTTGGATTTCCTCAACAGCAATGGGGTCTACCCCTGCAAAAGGTTCGTCCAATAGAATGAAGTTTGGGTTTGCAGCTAAAGCTCTGGCAATTTCGGTACGTCGCCTTTCACCGCCAGAGAGCAGGTCACCGCGGTTTTTACGTACTTTATGCAAGCTGAATTCATTGATGAGCTCCTCCAGTTTTTCATGGCGCTCTTCTTTGTTCAGCGCGGTCATCTCCAGAATGGCCATGATGTTGTCTTCAACAGATAACTTCCTGAACACAGATGCTTCCTGGGCGAGGTAACCGATACCTTTCTGCGCCCTGCGGTACATGGCATCTTTGGTGATGTCTTCCTCCTCCAGAAATATGCGGCCCTCGTTTGGCTTGATTAAGCCCACAATCATATAAAAGGATGTCGTTTTTCCCGCACCATTTGGGCCGAGCAAACCAACAATCTCCCCCTGACTAACACTGAATGACACATCGTTTACGACGGTCCGCTGTTTATATTTCTTTATTAGATGCTCAGCTCTTAATATCATTTATCTTAATAATCAGTATGGATTCCTTTTATGTTCAGCTGTATGCGATGTTGATCCTTCCAGACATTTTCTTCAATGGTATAACACATGGAGAAAGGCTTTCCGGGCATCAATATACGTTCGTATTCAGCAAGACCGAAGCCAATACAATCAAAAATAGGCGAATTTTGTTGTTTTACACTCAATTTGATGTGATTGTCGCCCACAATCGACGCTCTGCCCATGAGTTCTAAACCGTGACTTACAAATACCGGTGCCATATTTCCAGGTCCAAAAGGTGCCATCTGGGCGATGATGCGGTGGAATTTACCGGTGATCTGTTGAAGTTCAATCTCGGTATCAATGGCAATCTCCGGGCGCAACATGTCTTCTGTAATGGTCGAAGCTACCGCCTGTTCAAAGCGTTCCGAGAAGATTTCAAGGTGTTCCGGCAACATAGACAAGCCTGCGGCGAATTTGTGTCCGCCGAACTGCACAAGCAGATCTGAACAGCTCAACAGTGCTTCGTAAAGGTCAAAGCCGGGAACAGACCTCGCAGATCCGGTTAAGTAGCCGTTAGAATGTGTAAGTACAATCGTTGGCCTGAAATACGTTTCTGTGAGTCTAGACGCCACAATGCCAATTACACCCTTATTCCAGGCTTCATTGTAAACCACGGTGGTCTTTTTGTTCATTAAAATCTCGCAATCCCCGATGAGTTTTAAGGCTTCCGCAGTAATGTTCTGGTCGGAAGTTTTCCGCTCCGTGTTCTGCAGGTTTATCAACAGGCTCTGCACATCAGCACTTTCCTTTTCTTCACACAGCATCATCTTCACGGCTTCGCGCGCGTGATCCATCCGCCCTGCGGCATTGATTCTTGGTGCCAGCGTAAAAACGACGTCTGTAAGCGTGAAGCTTTTTTTACGTCCCGTAGTCTCCATTAAGGCTTTTAAACCCGTACATGGATTGGTATTCAACAGGATCAGGCCATGATGTGCTAAAATCCTGTTCTCATCCACAACAGGCACTATGTCTGCCGCAATGCTCACCATCACCAGGTCCATATACTTCTCGTACTTTACAGCCGGAAGTCCGTGTTTAATGCAGTATGCCTGTGCAAGCTTAAAGCCGATGCCACAGCCAGCAAGCTCTTTGAAGGGGTAGGGGCAGTCTGCACGTTTGGGGTCCAGAACGGCTACTGCAGCGGGCAAAGTGTTGCCTGGTAGGTGGTGGTCGCAAATGATAAAATCTACACCTAGTGAATTGGCATAGTCTATCATTTCAACGGATTTGATCCCGCAATCCAGTGCAATGATCAGCGTAAACTGATTTTCCGCTGCATAATCAATGCCCTGCCTGGAAATACCGTAACCTTCCTTGTGGCGGTCGGGTATGTAGTATTCGATTTCCGAGGTAAACTGTTTGAAGAAGCTGTAGGCCAGCGTCACGGCAGTGGTACCGTCAACGTCGTAATCACCGTAAATCAGCACGCGCTCTCCGGAAGAGAGCGCCTCGTCGATCCGCGACATGGCTTTGTCCATGTCCTTCATTAGGTATGGATCATGAAGATCTTTCAGGGAAGGACGGAAGAAATACCGCGCTTCATCAAAGGTTTTTATGCCGCGCTGAACCAAAACCGCAGCAAGGCTGGAATCTATGGTTAATTGTTGTGCAAGCAAATCTGTTGTTTCCTTATCGCCTGCTTCGGCTTGCACCCATCTTTTCTTCATTTATAATCAATTGTTTATGCCAGGTCAGGAAGACGCGAATACCGCATATAAATCCTCGCATTTTCGCTAAGCTAATGAGGTTTTCTATCTTTGCAGCCTGATTCGTAAAGATATCATTAATTATTCTTGTTACTAAATATCTACATCCATTGAAAGTTTTCACTTTAAACGAAGGGTCTTATTCTGTAGATGCTTCTAAGAAATTCGTCCCCTTTAATCCGGACATTGATAACCCGAAAGACCGCAAGGGTTCCTTGTTTATACACGTACAACCCTTCCTGGTGCAGCTGAACAATACATTATTGCTGCTCGACACTGGATTGGGGTACAGCGACGAACAAGGGCAGCTTGTTTTACATAACAACATCCGCAAAGCGGGCTTCGAGCCTGATGACATAGAATACGTATTGATGTCGCACCTCCATTTCGATCATGCCGGCGGTATGATCCACCGCGTAGGCGAAGAAATGAACCTGAGCTTTCCACATGCAACATACCTGATCCAACGTGGAGAGTGGGAGGGTGCATTCACAAACCCATCTTCCTCCTACAGGCCAGAAATCTTCGAATTCTTACAGCGCAATGCACAATTGCAATTCCTGGATGATAGCGGCAGCTTCAACGATAACATTCATTTTGAACTTACCGGGGCACATACGCCGTATCATCAGGCATTCCTGATTACAGAAGGTGAAGAAAAGGTCTTTTTTGGTGGTGACGTGCTGCCGGAGCCCGAAGAGCTGCAGCGTAAATTCATTGCCAAGTACGACTTCGATGGCAGGAAAGCAATGGAACTAAGGGAAATGTACGGACACAAAGCGGCAGCAGAGAACTGGAACTGCCTATTTTATCATGCAAAGACGAAAACGACTGGTTACATCCGACATGATGAAGGCCATTTTACAATCGTCTAGCTATTGAGATAGGCTGTCAAATAATTCAATAAGCTTATTGATGGAGAGGGGTTTAGAAATAAATCCCTTTACTGTAGCATAGGTTTTTGCTTTTTCAATATCATTCTCGTAAACAGAACTGGATAGCATGTACATATCTACGCGGTCCTGCACGCCAAGGGTGTCATAAGCCTCCAGGAATTCCCAGCCATTGAGCACAGGCATATTAATGTCGATCAATACCAGTTGAGGAAAGCGTTCGCCGTTTTCAGAAAGCGAACTAAGATAGTCTATCGCAAGTTGCCCATTTGTTTTTGCAACCATATTGATGTTATAGCCTGTCTTTTCTACAATCTTCTTAATAATAAAGATGTTGATATCATCATCATCAATTACGAGCAAGTCTATTTTTGAATCCATCATTGACATTGAAAACAGGTATAGGTATAATGTTTAAAGATATAAATTACAAGCGTAATTGATTAACATAGTTAAAAAAAGGCCCATCTATTCCTAAATGGGCCTTTTTCAATTAAGCAAGTTCTTCTGCGTAACTTTCAATAGGTGGACAAGCACATACCAGTGACCTGTCGCCATAAGAATCATTCACGCGTCCTACTGCCGGCCAGAATTTATGTTCTGCAACATATGGCAATGGGAATGCTGCAACTTTTCTGCTGTATGGATGTTCCCAAACATCACCAGTAACAGTCACTGCTGTGTGTGGCGCGTTTTTCAAGGGGTTGTCTACTTTATCCAGGGTGCCACTTTCAACTTCTGAAATCTCTTTTCTGATGCTGATCATCGCTTCACAGAATCTGTCAAGCTCATGTTTAGGCTCACTTTCTGTAGGCTCCACCATCAGTGTTCCCGCAACCGGGAAAGAAACTGTTGGCGCATGGAAACCATAGTCCATCAAACGTTTAGCAATATCAACCACTTCAATTCCGAAAGCTTTGAATGCTCTGCAGTCTAGAATCATCTCGTGTGCACAACGACCCTGACTACCAGAATAAAGCACAGGATAGTGTTGCTCCAAGCGGGCCTTCATGTAGTTGGCATTAAGGATGGCATATTTAGTTGCATCCGTTAAACCTTCGCCGCCCATCATGGCGATGTAGGCATGTGATATGATCAGGATGGAAGCGGAGCCCCAAGGTGCTGCAGAAACAGCGTTGATCGATTTTTCGTTATTGATGTCAACAACAGCATGGCCAGGAAGGTATTTCACCAGGTGTTTTGCAACACCAATTGGACCCATACCAGGACCGCCTCCGCCGTGCGGAATACAGAATGTCTTATGTAAGTTCAGGTGACAAACGTCAGCACCGATGTTCGCTGGCGACGTTAAGCCAACCTGTGCATTCATGTTTGCACCATCCATATAAACCTGTCCACCATGTTCATGAATCACATTACAGATTTCGATAATGCTCTCTTCAAAAACACCGTGGGTAGATGGATAAGTAACCATTAAGCAAGACAATACGTCTTTGTACTGCGCTGCTTTGGCTTTTAGATCTTCTACGTCAATGTTTCCATTTTCAAGTGATTTTACAACCACGATTTTCATACCCGCCATTGCAGCTGAAGCTGGATTGGTTCCATGTGCAGAGGAAGGAATCAAAGCAACATTACGGTGGTGATCACTACGATCCTGGTGGTAAGCACGAATAACCATAAGTCCGGCATACTCACCTTGTGCACCAGCGTTTGGCTGAAGGCTCATGGCCGCAAAGCCAGTGATTTCGCTCAACCAGTTGTTCAATTCATTGAAAACAGTGTAGTATCCACCAACCTGATCAGCTGGCGCGAAAGGGTGTAATCTTCCAAACTCTGCCCAGGTTACTGGAATCATCTCAGAAGTTGCATTTAACTTCATGGTACATGAACCGAGTGGAATCATGGAATGCGTTAGAGAAAGATCTTTGCTTTCCAACGATTTGATATATCTAAGCATTTCATGCTCAGAATGGTGACTATTAAATACCGGATGGCTCAGGTATGCTGATGTGCGTTGTAGCGTCTCTGGAATAACGGTGTTGATGTTTTCCGTAACCACCTCTACGCGGTCTGCACCGATACCTTGAACTTTAGAGAAGATTTTAGTTAATACTTTAACATCCTCAAGAGAAGTGGTCTCATCTAAGGAGATGGTCACTGTCGTTCCTTTAAAGTTCAGGTTAATTTCATGATCAATACATTCGCGGTGAATGGAATCTTTAAGATCACCCAAATCCAGTTGAATGGTATCGAAATATACTTTGTTTAATTGTTTGTAGCCGATTTGCTCCAGTGATGCAGCAAGTGACACAGTCAGACCATGTGTACGTTCTGCAATAAGCTTCAAGCCTTTCGGACCATGATATACGGCATAAAAGCTCGCCATAATGGCTAATAAAGCCTGTGCAGTACAGATGTTTGATGTCGCTTTATCTCTGCGAATGTGTTGCTCCCTGGTTTGAAGCGCCATACGCAAAGCGTAATTGTTGTTGCTGTCTATCGTTACACCAATGATACGGCCTGGGATAGATCTTTTATATTCTTCTTTCGTTGCAAAATAAGCGGCATGTGGACCACCAAAGCCCATTGGTACGCCTAGACGCTGACTCGTTCCGACCACGATATCCGCACCCCATTCTCCTGGAGGCGTTAAAAGTGTTAAGCTCAATAGGTCAGCTACAACGGTAAGCTTTACATTGCTTTGGTGTGCAAGTTCTGCAAATGCAGTGTAGTCAAACACTTCACCGTTTCCGGCTGGGTATTGAACGATTGCACCAAAGAAACCGTCTGTAAGATCTACAGTTGCATGGTCTCCAATGACAAGCTCAATTCCAAAAGGATTTGCACGTGTTTTAAGGATGTCGATGGTTTGTGGAAATACCAGTTCAGAAACAAAAAACTTCTTTGCAGTCTGATTTTTACGCAAGCTGTATTGCATGAACATGGCTTCTGCAGCAGCAGTTCCTTCATCAAGCAAAGAGGCATTGGCGATTTCCATTCCGGTAAGGTCAATCACCATGGTCTGGAAGTTAAGCAGGGCTTGTAAGCGGCCTTGTGCAATTTCCGCCTGGTAAGGGGTGTACTGTGTGTACCATCCTGGGTTTTCCATTACGTTACGCAGGATTACTGCAGGTGTAATGGTGTCGTAATAACCTTGCCCGATATAAGATTTAAATACCTTATTAAGAGAAGCAGTTTGTTTAAGACTTTCTAAATACGCTTTTTCTGATTTCGCAGCAGGCAGATTTAAGGGTTGCTTCAACCTGATTTGCTGTGGTACAGTCTGTTCAATGAGCTCATCAAGAGAACCAACACCAATTGTGGATAACATGGCATCAGTATCCGCTGAATTGGGCGCAATATGACGGTCTTTAAAGTCTTCTGTATAATTAATATTTAAGCTCATGATAGCAATAATAAGTTGGCGCAAAGGTAGCTATTTCCAAACCCATACGCAACGTAATTATTGATTGTAAGCTTAGTTTGACAATTGCCGTAAGTACATCTGTATGGTGTTTTCAAGGCCCAAATACAATGCATCGCTGATGAGTGCATGGCCGATACTCACTTCCAGTAAGTTCGGAACCTGGGTAGCAAAATACTTCAGGTTGTGCAGGTCCAGATCATGCCCGGCATTCAGGCCGAGACCCAGCGCATTTGCCGCTTCCGCCGCCGCAACATAAGGCTTAATGGCTTGTTCCTTATTCCCTGCGTATTCCTGTGCATAGGCTTCTGTGTACAACTCAATCCGGTCGGTTCCGGTAAGTGCTGCAGCTTCCACCATCTCTATCACCGGATCAACAAATATGGAAACGCGGATGCCAGCGGCTTTAAACATTGCCACCATATCCTGTAAATACGATTTATGTTTGATGGTATCCCAGCCATGGTTGGAGGTGATCTGGCCTAGGGCATCAGGCACAAGGGTCACCTGCGCTGGCTTATTTGCAAGCACCAGGTCCACGAACTTCTGCTCGGAACAGTTTCCTTCAATGTTAAACTCCGTATGGATCACGCTTTCCAGATCGAAAACATCCTGGTAGCGGATATGACGCTCATCGGGTCTCGGGTGAACCGTGATGCCTTCTGCACCAAAGCGCTCACAATCTAATGCAACCTTAACCAGATCCGGATTGTTGCCGCCTCGGCTGTTTCGAAGTGTCGCTATTTTGTTGATGTTTACAGATAGTTTTGCCATGCTCAAATATAAAGGTATTCGCGCAATGCCTCAAAGCATTTTGTTCATGTGGGTAAAACCACTTAACTCAAGTCAATACTACTGTGCGGAACCAGCGTGATTCGGCATACAGAAAATGAGGCATAAAAAAAGGGGAAACCGAAGTTTCCCCTTTCAAAATATATATAATCGAATTAGTATCTGTAAGTTTCTGGTTTAAATGGACCTTCAACCGGAACACCAATGTATTCTGCCTGATGTTGATCAAGTACATCCAGCTCCACACCGATCTTCGCAAGGTGCAAACGCGCAACTTTCTCATCAAGGTGTTTAGGTAGGGTATAAACTTTATTCTCGTATTTACCAGGGTTCATCCATAGTTCTAATTGCGCTAATGTCTGGTTAGTGAAAGAGTTAGACATTACGAAACTTGGGTGACCAGTTGCACAACCTAAGTTTACCAAACGACCTTCAGCCAATAGGATGATGTCTTTACCATCAATGGTATATTTATCAACCTGAGGTTTGATCTCTACCTTAGTATCACCATAGTTTTCATTTAACCAGGCAACATCAATTTCATTGTCGAAGTGACCAATGTTACAAACGATTGCTTTGTCTTTCATTAATTTGAAGTGCTCAGGACGAACGATGTCGCAGTTACCAGTAGTGGTAACAATGATGTCCGCCTCTTTAACTGCAGTCATCAGTTTCTTAACTTCATAACCTTCCATAGCAGCTTGAAGCGCACAGATTGGGTCAATTTCAGTTACGATAACACGTACACCTTGTGAGCTTAGTGATTCTGCTGAACCTTTACCCACATCACCATATCCACAAACAACGGCAACTTTACCAGCCATCATCACGTCAGTAGCACGACGGATCGCATCTACCAATGACTCACGGCAGCCATATTTGTTATCGAATTTAGATTTGGTAACAGAGTCGTTTACGTTGATTGCAGGTAAGTGCAATGTTCCGTTTTTCATACGCTCGTAAAGGCGGTGAACACCGGTAGTCGTCTCTTCAGATAGACCTTTGATTTCAGCGATAAGTTCAGGGAACCTGTCGAAAACCATGTTGGTTAAATCACCACCATCATCAAGGATCATATTTAATGGTTTTTGCTCCGGACCGAAGTGTAAGGTCTGCTCAATGCACCAATCAAATTCCTCTTCATTAAGGCCTTTCCAGGCATAAACCTGAATACCAGCAGCAGCGATTGCCGCAGCAGCATGATCCTGAGTGGAGAAGATGTTACATGATGACCAGGTAACTTCAGCACCTAGAGCAACCAAAGTTTCAATTAGAACTGCAGTTTGGATGGTCATGTGAAGGCAGCCTGCAATGCGCGCACCTTTAAGTGGCTGCGAAGGACCGAATTCTTCACGCAAAGACATTAAACCTGGCATTTCTGCTTCGGCTAATCCGATTTCTTTGCGGCCCCATTCTGCCAGTGAAATGTCCTTAACTTTATAAGGAACGTAAGTTGTCTCTACTGATGACATATTGAATTGTTTTAAGTTCTTGTTTATAGGTAGTTGGCAGATGCTCGTCATGTTTATCCAGATGTTATTCATCTGGATGAAAAGACCCGCTAATTATTTTACAAAAGTAGCTATAAGTTTAAGGAAATTCAAAGAAGCAGTAAACAGCTGTGTGATAAGGATTTTAATTTGACATATAGCAGATGTACTGAAAGAAGAAAGACCATTAAGAAATATATCCCAATGTCTTTGAGCGTTTTTGGCGTCGACGCTTTCATTTAGTATAACAGAAACAGTAAAGCTATATATCCTTATGCATATCGCAAATACGCTCCGACCCCTTGGCCATTAAATAATTTTATTATCTTCAAGGCTTTAGAATATTAACGCCCAAGAAACAATGCTCATCTTAAGGTCTCACCCTTCCCGAAATATCTTATGACTTCATACAAATTCGTGTTCCTTGCCGGGATCGCCATAGTACTGCTTTGGCTGTCGGCCTGGATTTTCAACCACTACAATCCCTATGCGGGCATCTTGCTCGCCGTCGCAACTGTCGTAATCTCAATCATCTATTTAATAAAACAAAATGGTAAAAAATATTAGTATAGCTGTCGTGGTGGTTATTGCCGCCTTAGTCCTGATGATCTCTTCATGCGAGCGTGTTGCGCCAAACTACGTTGGTGTGCTCATGGAAAACTATGGTAAAGCCGGCAAAGCCGATTTCAGCACAACCAAAGGTCGCGTGAACACCCTGTACCCGGGAACAGAACTCTTTCAGGTTCCGCTATTTGAACAACGCGCAAAGTTTGACATCCCGGTAAATCTTAAAGCAGCCGATAATACCGCTTTCCAATCCAACCCAACGTACAGCTATGCCGTTATCGAAAATCGCGCAGTAGATGTCGTGTTTCAAAACAAACAGCTCGGTTCTGGTGAAGATTTCATGCGTGCACTTGAAGACAATATCCTTGAGGCCAAGATTTACGACATCATGAAAGAAGAAAGCCGCAAATTTACCACAGACAGCCTGATGGCAAATGGCGGCTCCCTTCGTTTCGAAGAGCGGGTGCAAAATCTTGTAGAAAAAGAGTTTAACAACCGCGGTTTAAACTTAACGACATTCTCCAGTCAGCTTGAATTCAGCGACAAGGTAACCAAGAAGATCGATAACCGGAACGAGGTAAACACCAACGTGTCGGTATTGGATCAGCAGATCATCGAACAGCGAAAACGTAACCAGCTGGCAGAATTAAAGGCACTTGAAAATAAAATCATCTCCTCAGGTATTACGCCAGAGTTGCTGCAGCAGCAGGCCATTGAGAAATGGGATGGTAAATTGCCTTCCACATGGTCGGGATCAGCTTTGCCATTTGTTAAAAACGTCAAGTAAAGCAGTTCCTATTCCTTTCCCAGTGTAAACCGCCTGGAAATGCCAAAGCCCCAGCGATACTGACCTTTAGTCCAGCTGCTCGTTGTTTCTGGAATAAACTGAACTTCCTGTATCGCAGTGGCATTGGTGAAATTTAAGTGGAACACGTGCCCACCGGTTTCGATTTCCAGGCCAACACCCAAGGGATTGTAGAACTTGCGGTTGCCAACGCGCTCCAGATAGGCTTGATCTTCCGAATTCCGAAAGGGCAGGAAGTAGTCGATAACCAGTGCCATACGCTTGCTGATCTTCGCCCTTCCACCTGCGCCAATGGCGAACAGATCATTCTGATCCCTGAAAACCGTAAAGTTCCGGTGCACATAGGTCGGACTAATGATGAAAGAAAAGTTGCTGTTAAACTTTCTTGCCAGGATCAGCTGTGCGACGTAGTTCATGCGGTCACCGAAATTTTCGTAAGCTGTTGCGGAAGTAGGGTCTTCCCGATTGGCGCGCACCGCCGCAATGGTGCTGCTGCCGAAGAGCGTGACTGCTAGAGGAACACGCCCGTCCACCGTCTGTTCCAGAAGTTTGTACTTCAAGCTGCCTTCATAAAGCTGCTGGACGGTTGTTGCGCCTTTAGCACGTGCAAGCCCCACGGTCAGCTTGTCTGAAAGGCCATATTCAAAGCCAATGCGGATGTCCGTCGAATTATCCAAACCAAAAAACTGCCTCAGCCCACCATTACTTCCGGCGATGTCGCCAAACCGGTGGTCTACCTTAAAGTCGAGCTCGTTCTTGTGAATGGTTTCATTTGTGTGCCCGTTGATAAGCCGGGTGGACTTAAACGTTGCGCTCACTTTCTCAGACGATCCGGTATTCGTCGTCAGTTCTTTCTCTAATTCAGTCTGACCATAGCCGAAATGGGCACATAGCAGCAGTGCCAGTGTAAATATCTTCTTCATGTGGGTTCTACTTTTTTGGTTGATATAGCGCCTGGATGCGCACTTCTACGAGCTCCGCGATGTTCTTAAACACCAGTGTCGGAATTTTAATGTTATGATAGGCTACCCTTACTTTGAAGACCGACTTCGCGGTCACCGCACCGTTATTGACGCTGATGTCGGCAGTGGTCCTATAGTCCTTGCTTACGCCGTGAACGGTAAGTTTCCCACTGACATTGACCTTATAGTTGCCATTTGCATTCAGATCGATGGGCCGGTCCAGCTTTCCTTTAAACTCTGAGGTTGGGTACTTTTCGGATTCCATGTAGTTCTCGTTGAAATGTTCCTGCATCAGTTTTTTCTTGAACTGAAAAGAGGTATTGGGCACCTTGAAGACAATGTCGCCGGTTTTTGCATCAATGGCTGAGCTGCCCAGCATGCTTTTACCTTCAATGTCTTCCACGATTGTGCTGGAAAAGAAAGATACTGCTGCTTTGTTACTGATCAGGATGTTCTGTGCAGAAAGGGGATCATGGCATAGCACGAGTAGGATGATGATGAGGCTGAGTTTCATGTTGGTCGGGATTTATTGTTGAGGCATTCCATCTTCAAACCACTTGCTAAGCGATTCCAGCTCTGCTGCGGAAAGACTACCGTTGGGCGGCATGCGTTTAGTAACGATCACGGCCTGCCTTATGCGTTCCGCATTGGCAACTACGGAAGCATAGCCGCTGAAAGTAAAGGCACCGGAACCGGGTCCACCGGCGGCATGGCAGCCACTGCACCTGCTTTGAAATAGTGCTTGCGCGAAGTTGTTGTAGGTAACTTTCTCTTGTGGCGGAGGTTCAGGTGCGATCTCGTCTGCCTGCTTTTTACTGCAACTGGCCAGCAGCAGGTAAATGACCGTAATCGCCAGGTAAATACAAATGTGTACAACCCGCTGTTTTTGTTTGTAAGTACTTAACATGTTGATTAACTTGAAGATGATTGGTTAGGTTAGTTGCTGAGGTTACGCCATGCGCTTTCTAAAGGTTGCCAGTACTTGCAGAAATATATTTTTCATTGATCAAGCAACCTTTTCCCAGCCTCAACCGTAAACACCCTCAGAATAGCACATTTAAGTATCGTTATCGCGTGCAGGAAATCATCAACGGATGTATTCGGAAAGACAGGTCCAGTCAGTACCTGCTCTATAAGGAATTTTATGCCTATGGTATGGGCATTTGCCAGAGGTATGCGCTAAATGAGTCTGATGCCGGGGATGTGCTGAACGATGGCTTTTTAAAGGTATTTACCCACATCGACAAGTATGAAACATCAAAACCGTTCAAAACGTGGCTCGCGAAAATCATCACCAACACCGCTATTGATAAATACCGGCTGAACCTGAAGTTCAGCAATCACGACGACATCAGCGGTCATGAACACCTTGGGCAGGAAGCGCCAATCCATGCTGATCTCGCATATAAAGAGTTGCTGCACCTGATCCAAGGGCTTTCTCCCGCATACCGCGTTGTTTTTAATCTTTATGCAATCGACGGGTACACCCATGAAGAGATTGCAGCATTGCTGAATATCTCAGTAGGCACCTCAAAATCCAATCTCTTTAAGGCGCGGCAAAAATTGCAGGAAAGATTAATGGCGCATGAACGGGCGGCGGGGCAACCAACGTCGCTTCCCCTGCAGCAAATAAATAAACAAGAATGAAAAAGGAGCACAACATAGATCAGTTATTCAAAAAGGGGATGGAAGATCCGGATATTCCCTTTAATGAGCTGGACTGGCAGAAGATGGCGCAAAAGTTAGCCGCCAGCGAAGCCAGAAGAACAACTCCGCTATGGATTTACGCCGGGGCAGGTGTCGCTGCGGCATTGCTGCTCGTGCTGTTTATATTTTTGGCGGACCAGAATCAACCGACACAAAAGCGGCAACATAAAAGTGTTAAAACCAACTCGAAACCAGGAACGGATGCCGTACAACCTGCTATAGAGAAAATCGCTCCGGCCTTAGAGAATAAGCCGGAAGCATTGGCGAAGCAAGAACCTTCTTTAAAACAACCATTGGCCGCAGGCCTGGCTTCAATGTCCCTTAAGGAAGGTGGGTCTCCGCTTAGCGCTGCACAGCCGATGCTGAAAGGTGTCACGCCAACGCTGCTTAACACTCAAAAGCATTATCAGGAACAACAACTTGCCTTAGTGCTGCATAAACCCAATACCACAAACATGCGAACTACGCCAGAAGCAAGCACGGGAGAAAGCAAGGATAAATCAGCTGTGCTTGAACAAGTCGTAAGACGCGGTAAGTTAACTTTCACGTTTTTGGCGGCCCCGGACATCACTGACTCTAAAACCAGTGTCGGCACGAAGATCAGCTCAAACCTTGGTTTATTGCTAACCTATCCGCTTTCAAAGAAAATGAGCATTTCCACGGGGGCCATTTACGCACGCAAGCTGTACGACTACGGTGGAAATCTGGCCACAGTAGGGCAGGCCAACTTACCATGGTCCCTAAATGCCGATTGTTACGTGATAGATGTCCCTGTGAATGTGAACTATCAGATATTAAGTAAAAAGCACTATTCGATAACGCTGAACTCCGGGGTTTCAAGCTATTTCATGTTGAAAGAAAAGTACAAATTCAGCAGTACCGATGCGGAAGGGGTAACGCAGCAGCGTATGCTGGAGCTTAATAATCAAAACAAGCACCTCTTAGGCATCGCCAACATCTCTGTAAGTATAGAACGTAAGGTTTCAGATAAAGTGAGTGTTGGCATTCAGCCATTTATAAAACTCCCGCTTACCGGCATAGGATATTACGACTACAATCTGCGGTCAAGGGGGGTCGCGCTGTCGCTGAGCATAAAACCATTCGGGTCAAAGAATTAAATCAGACACTAAAAAGTTTAATCAACTCAAGATATCACACTGAAATAAGAAAAATGTATACTGTTGTGCTTAAAGTTGTGAAGAGGAACGAAAATTCCATTTATTAAATTTATTAACAAGGAATTAACACACACTTAAACCTTAAGCACATGGATTTACTATTTCTAGTATCAGTCGCCGGTCTGGCAGTTTTGGCAATAGAACCGTTCAATCGCTTTATTGATAGATGGAACGAGCGTGATTCTTTATGAATTAGTTCTGCTCGTAGCTGAATTCCTGTAGGAACCGTTCGGTGATGTTCGGGTTTTTAATCTTCACGACTTCATCCTCTATCACGCACAATACGCGATAGCCGGCATCCTTACACTTCTCTATGAAGTAATCGCTCGGCGTTTGCTTTAACTCCAGGTTGTAAAGCTTGTTGCTGGTGTTTATAAAGACAAGTTTAAACATGAGCTGCATGATTAAGTTTACGCTCCTCGTATTCCAAAAGTTGGTTGTAGCGCTCTAATAGATCTAAATATTTCTCTTTCCAAATGTCAAATTCTTCAACAACCGGCGCCACTGCAGGTTCCGCTTTTTGCTTGGCTTTGAAATCTTCAGCCGTAAAAAGATCCGGAAACTCCACGGAGAAATCGTGGTCAATCACGCGACCGATACGGTGTATGATATCTGGTTTCAGTTTAGGCTTCATAAACCAGTTATAAACTGATCTTCTGTTTACCCGGGCTAATCTTGCTACATCAGTTAAAGAGTGTCCTTCTCTTCTAATAACTTTCTCGATTGTGTTTCCGTGATGTAGTGACATTTTTACTAAATTTTAATTTTTGAACAATAATTAGCGTTTGTTGTTGTACAATGTCTCCGCAATGTGTTGCTTTATTACCCACATTTTCACGATAATTTACGAGAACTAGCATGAATTATCTGGGTTACAGCCGCATATTGGATTCCAGGGTACTTTCTACACGCTATGTTGCAAATGCCGGTCCCATCTCCAGGCACTACCCACGCCTTGATGTATCATTCGAAAAAAAAATCTTTTTTATGAACTACATGAGCCGGTTTATCGTTGTAACCAGATAAGTTTTGCGATATGTACAGGATTATCTATTACAACAGTCAGACTGGCTATCGAAAGTTTGACTCAGACAATTACGATGTCATTGCAAACCAGCACATGCATTTGAAAAAACATGGCTGCAAGATCATTTGCATTGTTGACTATAATGCGAATGTGATTTTAAATAAGTGCATGGATTTTAAAGCACATGTAGTTGCAGTAGACCGTTTGGTCGATTGACCATCGTAATATAAAGGTAAAAACACTTGGCGCCTTGCGGATTAGCTTTGATGCCAGGTTGCGGTACGTTATCTTTGAAGTGTAGAATTTAAAAAAAATTAAAATTTAAGATATGTATCCAGAATATTTGGTAGAACCAATGCGTGCAGAGTTAACGAATGTAGGTTTTCAGGAATTGAAGACTGCTGAGGAAGTAGATTCTGCAATCAACAGCGAAGGAACTGTATTTGTTGTTGTAAACTCTGTTTGCGGTTGCGCAGCAGCGAATGCGCGCCCTGCAGCTAAAATGGCGGCATCTAATGAAAAACATCCTGATAAACTGGTTACCGTTTTTGCAGGTATGGAAAAAGATGCGGTAGATAAAGCGAGAGCTTATATGATGCCTTTCCCACCTTCATCGCCAGCTATGGCCTTATTCAAGGATGGTAAATTGGTTCATATGATTGAACGTCATCAGATTGAAGGTCGCCCGGCGCAAATGATTGCAGATAGCCTGGTTGGCGCTTTTGAGCAATATTGCTAATTTTCACGAAATTAATACTTGAAGAGACTGCCTAAGGCGGTCTCTTTTTGTTTAGGCCAAAATCTGGGATGACAAGGGCTGGACAAGTCTGCCATAAAGGGTCCGCAGGGGGATGACTAGGCCGGGGCCCTGGTAACCCCCTGTGAAGGCCCTGTCGGGACCTTGTTATCCCTGAAGCTTTTCGCAAGCATTTACCCTGCTAATCTGTACAGCTTAGCGTGAAATTTAGACTATGATTTATGTTGAAGGTTAAAAATCCTTGTTCAGGAGTTTTTCAAGTTCACCGAAGGACACATTCATTCTTACGCGCCCTTGTTTCGCGTAAGCGATCTCGCCGGTTTCTTCAGACACAATAACGGCGACAGCGTCTGTATTCTCCGAAATACCGATGCCGGCGCGGTGTCGCAGTCCAAATTGAGGGGGCAGCGTGTCATTATCTGTTAAAGGCAATATACAGCTGGCACTTTTAATCTTGTTCTCAGAGATTACCACTGCACCATCGTGAAGCGGACTGTTTTTCTGGAAAATGCTTTCCAGGAGTCTTTTGGATATTCTGGAGTCGATCGTCTCGCAGCTATTTGCGAAGAGTTGATCGTCGTAATACTTTACAAATACGATAAGGGCGCCTGTACGGCTCTTTTTCATGCTTTTACAAGCTTCTATAATGGGTCGGATGCGTATCAGGTTGTTTACTTCAATGTTTTTGGTTCCAAAAAGATAACCCCACCAGGCCTTGTTTTTCTGCAGGAAAGTGTTTTTACCAATAAGTAGGAGAAAACGTCGTATCTCTGGTTGGAAGATGATGATGAGGGCGATGATGCCGACGTCCATAAACTTCTTGATGATTGTAGACAGCATGTTCATATTCAGCTTGTCTACCATAAACCAGAAGATCAGGATCATAAACATGCCCAGCAGCAGGTTTACGGCAAGGGTATTTTTGATCAGACTGTAAACATAATAGATCAGCATGGCAACCAGGAAGATGTCTACGACATCTGTTGCGGTGATCTTTATGAAATCGAAATCAAAATCAAAACCTTTCATTGTGGCAATTTAAGAAAAATATATCAGCGGCGTTGTGTGCGTTCAACCAACTTGATGCATTCTAACGCGGCGCGGACATCGTGCACACGCAGTATACTTGCCCCCTTTTGTAGGGAGATGGTGTTTAGCACGGTGGTGCCATTCAGCGCATCTGCAGGTTCCAATTTAAGGAATTTGGATATCATGGACTTACGTGAAAAGCCAACCAGAAAGCTTAGTCCAAAAATCTTCAAATCTTCCAGGTGGTTGAGCAGCTCGTAGCTGTGATCGCGGTTTTTTGCAAATCCAAAACCAGGGTCCAGGATAATATCTTTAATACCAAGCCGACGAAGTGCAGCAACCTTCTTTGAGAAGTAATCCACCACTTCAAGCACCACATTGTCATAGTGCGGCTCAAGATGCATGGTTTGTGGGCTGCCTTTCATGTGCATCAGGATGTAAGGCACATTCAGCTGTGCAACGGTTTCGAACATACGGTCATCCAGGGTACCCCCGGAAATATCATTGATGATGTGGGCGCCGGCTTCGACAGTGACTTTTGCTACCGCCGCACGGAAAGTATCTATGGAAAGCACAGCCTCCGGAAAAGCTTTCACCAATCCTTCGACCACGGGAACAATTCTGTCCAACTCTTCCTGTTCTGTGATGTCGGCTGCACCAGGGCGCGATGAATATGCGCCGATGTCGATGATCGTCGCGCCAGCTTCAAGGAAAGCTGCGGTCTTTTTCAGCGCTTCCTCAATGGATGCAGTACGGCTTGCTGCGTAGAAAGAATCAGGGGTTATGTTCAGGATCGCCATCACATGTGGCGTACGCAGATCTAAGAGTCTGCCGCCGGTGTTCAGTGTCGTCTTTCGGTTTAAAAATGTATCTTTAGCCATGTTTTAATGCAAAAATACAGTATTAGGACAGCTTTAGACTAAATTTCTCATTGTTTTGGCAAAAGATACCTCATTAGAATACGACGAAGTTATTGCGGTTTGTAAATCGCTTTTTCTTAAGAAAACCAAAGATTATGGCACGGCCTGGCGCATCCTTCGGCTGTCGTCAATAACCGATCAAATCTTCATTAAGGCGCAAAGAATTCGCACCCTTGAAGAAACCAAAGTAAACAAGGTAGGGGAAGACATTACCTCCGAGTATATCGGGATCGTGAATTACTGTGTGATTGCTTTGATGCAAATGGAACTTCGTGGGGAGGATCCATACGAATTGGAGCTAGAGCTTGTTAATACGCTGTTTGAACAGCATGTAAATACAACTAAGGAATTGATGTTCGCCAAAAACCATGATTATGGTGAAGCGTGGCGGGACATGCGGATCAGTTCATTAACCGACCTGATCTTAATGAAGATCTTACGCGTAAAGCAGATTGAAGATAACGCCGGCCAGACTGTCGTGTCTGAGGGCATTGCTGCCAATTATCAGGACATGATAAACTATGCCGTTTTTGCGCTGATTAAACTTGGCGTAAAGTAATTGCGGGTACAGCCTTAGGCGCTAAGTAAATGAAATTTTAAGATGAAAAACATAGCATTAAACTTCTGCAGGGTATTTGTAGGTCTGCTTTTTATCGCCTCTGGATTGATTAAAGCCAATGATCCGATGGGATTTGGCTATAAGCTGCAGGAGTATTTCGATGTTTTTCACATACCCTTTCTGGGCGACTTTGCAACAGGAATCGCCATGTTGCTTTGTATTGTGGAGATTGTGCTTGGTGCCTTGTTGTTATTTGGCTTCTGGCCAAAAAAAGTGACCATGGCACTGCTGGTGACCATCATCTTCTTTACCTTCCTGACCTTCGTTTCCGCTTTCTTTAAAGTGGTCACCTCCTGTGGTTGCTTTGGCGATGCTATTCCACTTACGCCATGGCAGTCCTTCGGAAAAGATGTGGTACTGCTGTTGATGATCGTGTACCTGTATCTGCAACGGGACCGGATCAGCGCCTTGACTAGTTCCGCTGCGCTGCGCACTGCAATCCTGGTTTGCGTTACCGTGCTTTCGCTGGGATTTACACTTTATACTTATTATGCACTACCGATTGTAGATTTCCTTCCGTACAAAGTAGGAAACAACGTGCCTGCGCTGATGAAGCTTCCGGCAGGGCAGAAAGGCGATGAATATGAGATTCTGTACCAGTTGAAGCATAAAACGACGGGTGAAACGAAGTCCATGAATGACAAGCTGTATCTGAAATCGGGCATCTGGGAGGATGATAACTGGGAGATTGTAGGCGATCCGGAACGCCGCCTGGTGAAGAAAGGTTATGACATCAAGATCAAGGATCTGAACATTTCGGATGCTTCCGGAACAGACTATACGAAAGAGCTTATTGAAAATCCATACTACAACCTTGTTGTTGTGGCTTACGACCTTCGGAAAACCGATACGGCTGCTTTTGGCCGCATCAATGCTTTTGCCTTAAAAGCTGCGGAAGCGTTCAATGTACGTACGGTGATGTTGACATCTAATGCTGCACAGGATGCGCAAAGCTTCTCGGAGCGGAACAAGCTGTTCATTGAAATCTTCTATGCTGATGCTGTACCGTTGAAGAGTATGGTACGCTCCAGTCCGGGACTGCTGTTGTTTAAGAATGGCGTTGTGGTGGATAAATGGAGTGCGGCTTTCTTGCCGGATTTCGAGACCTTAAATGAAAAATATTTCTCCAGGTAACATGCTGCAGTACATATTTAAAAAGTTTCTCTACGGATTGGCGGTGATGGCGGGTGTGATTACGGTTGTTTTTCTCTTATTTAATGTACTACCCGGTGATCCGGCGAGGATGACCATGGGGCAACGTGCCGATGTGCAATCCCTTGAAGCGGTGAGGAAGGAATTCGGACTGGACAGATCTAAACCCATGCAGTTTTTTTTGTATTTGAATGATCTCTCGCCCATAGGGCTGCACGGCAAAGATCAACAGGAGAAATACAACTACGTTAAACTGATTGGTGCAGGTGAAGATGTTATTGCTTTAAAGGTACCTTATCTGCGCCGTTCTTATCAGACCAAAAGGGATGTGACTACAATATTGGCGGAAACCGTGCCCAACACTTTCATCCTTGCCGCAACGGCGATGATCTTTGCTACAATTATTGGTGTGTTTCTGGGCGTTGTATCTGCGGTGAACCGCGATACCTGGATTGATCATGCGGCCAATTCCTTCGCGATACTGGGTATTTCGGCGCCCTCTTTCTTTGCCGGGATTATCATTGCCTGGCTCTTTGGATTTGTACTCAGTGATTATACCGGCTTGAACATGTCCGGTAGTCTATATAGCTACGACCCTTTTGAAGGGGAGATCATGACCTGGAAAAACCTTTGGCTACCTATGATTACCCTTGGCTTGCGGCCACTGGCGATTATTGTACAGCTTACCCGCAGTGCCATGCTGGATGTACTCGCGCAGGATTATATCCGAACGGCACGTGCAAAAGGCTTGGGGCGGAACGCAATTATATACAAACATGCGCTGAAGAATGCAATGAATCCGGTTATTACTGCGATCTCCGGCTGGTTTGCTTCCTTACTGGCAGGATCCTTTTTTGTTGAATACATATTTGGATATAACGGACTGGGACGGGCGACGGTTTTTGCACTGGAGATGTCTGATTTTCCGGTTGTGATGGGTTCCATATTGTTTATCGCATTTGTGTTTGTGGTCATCAATATCCTGGTGGATGTATTATACGCATTTGTGGATCCCCGGGTAAAGTTGGCGTAGCTTAATGCTGTTGTAGCGTTGATATAGGGTTAGCTGAATGGTTGATTACGGCATTTTCAAAATAAATAGATGAAGATATTTCTAATTGGTTTTATGGGTAGTGGCAAGACCACTTCTGGAAAGCGACTTGCCAGTGCGTTGAAGGTTCCTTTTTTTGATCTCGACCATCAGATTACCGCACAGACAGGCATGTCTATTCCCGCGTATTTCGCTGAACATGGAGAGCCAGCTTTCAGAAGTCTGGAGCAGCAGGTTTTACAGCACTTTGCCTATCCGGCAGATTGCGTGATTTCTACAGGAGGTGGGACGCCTTGTTATTTCGATAATATGGAATGGATGAATGCCAATGGGTTAACCGTTTTTATAGATATGCCAGCAATGGCGCTTGCGAAAAGGCTGGAGCCCGGTAAACATAAAAGGCCCTTGTTGAAGGACCTTGATGTGGATGGGATGGTTCAGTTTATTAACGAGAAATTGAATGAGCGCCTTCCTTATTATAACAAAGCGCAGGTGATCATCAATGGGGTGAACCTCAATACGGAACTGCTACAGGCCGCTGTGCGGAACGCGCCGGCTAAATAGGTACCCAGATGTCGGCCGACTGGTTCTGCTGAAATGCGGAGAACTCTTCTCTTGGCGGCAGATTCAGGTAGGGGTAGGTCACTTTGGAGAGATACAGCCCCTGCGGGTGTGCCGGTGTGATCAGCGCTGGCGTTTCCCTCGAAATGAGGTAGTGCTCAAAGCCATCTACACTTAGCTGTCCCTTACCCACTTTAAGCAGCTGACCCATGATAATGCGGATCATTTTACTCAGAAACCGGTTTGAAGAGATTTGAAAGCGAAGCTTTTCACCCCTTTGGTCTGTGAAAAGATCAGCGGACATCACATTACAGATGGTATGTTCGTACTTGTCCGGGCTGGTACAAAAGCAGCGGTAATCCTTGTATTTGGGTAAGAGATCCACAGCACGCTTCATCTCCGTAAAGTTTAGATCCGGCAGTAGGTAAAAAGAGCTTAGTCCGTGTAAAAAGGGATTCTTGTAGGTATGCAGGAAATAGTCGTATGACCTTTTTACGGCATCAAAACGCGCGTGGCGCTGTGCTTCCACAGGAATGATGTCGAACACCGCGATGTTATGCGGCAGCAGTTTGTTGAGCCGGAACAGGAGATCGAAGTCCGATTCCTGCTCAACATCCATATGGAAGAAAAACTGGCTTGCATGTACGTGCGCATCTGTGCGGCCGCAGCCATTGATGGCGATCGGTGTTTTAAGCGCCTGACTGAGAAACTTTTCCAGCACGCCTTGTACGTTTGCAACGCCTGGTTGTTTCTGCCAGCCGCCATAGTGTAGGCCGTTATAGCCAATATGAACGAAATACCTCAAGCGCTATCTTTTTCCTGCACGTTTATTCAACTCATCGATCGGCATGCTGATGATGCGACCAACTTGTTTCTTGCCTTTATAAGTTACCACTTTGAACATGGTTGCATCTTTTGGAGGCGTAATCTTGCCGGTGTATTTTGGATAAAAACGGTCCGGTTCAGAATTATCAAAGCTGTAATAAATATCCAGGCCTTGCACTTCGGTACTCAGGTCGATCAGCAAAGAACGGTCTGTAGCTCTTGACGCCTTGAAGATGGGGTCGTAAGCACTTGGAGAATACTTGGTTTCCGCATAGTCCATTCTCTGGAAGTGGTCTTCCACCTTGCTGAAGAAAGTGTTCCAGTTCTTTTTTGAAGAAGGTGACCATACAGATTCTGCAATGGCCATACCTCTTGGCCAGGTCATATACTCTGCCTGGCGGATGTTGTATACCTGCTCTGTCCAAAGATTTGCCTGTCCGCCTTTAATCAGCTTCGCATCTACACCTTTTGGAATGGGTTCAAATTCGTAGCTGGTGTTTAACCTTAGGGATGCATAGACCTTCGGCTCGGTGATTGCATCGCCTTGCATGTAATCGATATAGGCGTATGTTGTCGGGCTCATCACCACTTCGTGGCCTTTATGTGCAGCCTCAATGCCGTACTTCATGCCTCTCCAGCTCATCACGGTTGTATTTGCTGGCATCGGATTTTCAAGGATTTCATCCCAGCCGATGAACTTTTTGCCTTTAGACTCTACGATGGTTTTTACACGGCGTTCAAAGTAGCCTTGTACCTCTTCAATCTTTTTCATACCCTCACGTTGCATAAGGGCTTTGATGGCATCGTTCTTTTGCCAGAAGTTAATTGGTGCTTCATCGCCACCAAGGTGGATGTATTCAAATGGGAATAATGCAGCAACCTGGGTTAGAACGGTATCCAGGAAGGCATATACTTTCTCGTTTGCAGGGCAAAGGGTATTGTCGACAAGCGCGATCGGCGGGGCACCGCGCGACCAGTCCATGATTTTCTCGCCAGAACGTACCTGGTATTTCTCGGCACCAGGCGTGCAGGAAAGTTCAGGGTAGGAAGCAATAGCAGCAAGACTATGACCCGGAACATCAATTTCCGGCATAATGTCTACATAACGGTCTTTAGCGTACTGAATGATTTCTTTGATGTCATCCTGGGTGTAAAAGCCGCCATAGTCTCTTGGTTCGGTTGGGGTTGGTGGCACGAAATCGCCGAAGTTACCTTCTTTTTTCACGCGCCATGCGCCAACTTGCGTCAGTTTTGGCAGGCCTTTAATTTCCAAACGCCAGCCTTCATCATCTGTAAGGTGGAGGTGAAGCAGGTTGTACTTGTATTTCACCATAGCATCGATGTATTGTTTCACTTCATTTTTGGTGAAGAAGTGACGTGCAACATCGAACATTAATCCTCTCCAGGCAAGTTTCGGATAATCTGTAACTTCTACACAGGGGATGGTCCATTTTACGCCTTCAACCAGTTCTTTCGATGCAATTTCTGCAGGGAAGAGTTGGAGCAGTGATTGTACGCCGTAGAATAATCCGGCGCCGGTATTGGCTTTTATGGTGATTAGTTTCGGTGTAACCGATAACTGGTAGCCTTCTTTACCGAGAGTAGGGTTAGGCTGAGGATTGAGTACAAAGCGGATGGTTTCTGAAGTCGCATCGCTATGCGTGCTTATGAAACTTCCGGTGGGAATGGATAAATGCAGCTGAAGGTAGTCTAGCGCTGGCTTTATGGTAGAGGATTTCTCTGCCTGTATGATGACTTTCTTTGGGAGTACAAAAACGCCGGCGTTTTTCACCAGCGATACAGGTTCAGGGATAATGGCAATAGGTCTGCTTATGGCCGCGGCACTTTCCGTTTCGACATTGCTGATCAGTTGTGTTTGTTCCTGGCTGTATGCCTGCCCGGCAACACACAGCAAACACAGTAATTGAAATACTTTCTTCATCAAGGTTCTTTATATGTGATTTGTTGCAATTTAAAGAATTTATGAGGAAGTCGGCTAAAAAATGGCTTTGCCGCTATTATGTTACCCTGAAAATCTGGAGTTTCTGCTTTGGGTACAGGCGATTAATTAGCCGGTTCAGGTTGTTCATGATGTAGCGTGAAGTCTTATTTTTTATAGCTATTTTGAATAGAAGCTTTAGTTTTATCTCCTTATTTAAGCACATCCAGTACCCGGAAGAGTTTACTGGAGATCTTTGATCCGGAGTAGTTGTTGATGTTGATGACGATGATGTATTTTTTGCCATTTGCTGCGGTGTAATAGCCTGCGTAGGCCTGCACATCACTGATGGATCCGCTTTTCAGCTGCATGCCGTTGTTGATTGGCAGCGACTTCAGGAAGGCTGGGTACCAGGTTTCTTTTTGCGCCTGGAACAGGATGTTTGCCATTGCTGCTGCAGTGACGCGCGTGCCTGGCGACAGTCCGCTGCCATCAACAATGTTCAATGCATTTTTATCTATGCCTTTGGCGGCCCAATAGTTCAATTCTTCTTGAACGCCGTTTCTGGTGGTGGCTTCTTTACCAGCTTTCCAGGCCAAGGTACGTATGAGGTGCTCTCCATACAGGTTTATGCTTTTCTTGTTGAACCAGTAGATGATATCGGCGAGGGCAGGGGAACTTACGCTGCTGAGTTTTACGGTAATTACCGGCTTGATCTTCTTTTCTGCACTGAGGCGCCTGGTGGTTGTTGGTGCTTCTGTGCTGGTGATACCGATGCGTTTTAGGGTGTCTTGTAGTCTGTATGCAGCATCGAATGCTGGATCTGGAACTGCAGCGGAGATGCCTTTCTTGTTGATGCCAATGCCCCACGTTCCGCGCAGGTAGGCAATATCAGCAAGTGGTGGCAGGAAGGCGTAGGCATGATCACCCGAACCTGCCGCGCCAGTCCTGAGTTCGTTGATGATGTTCAGGTATGGCATTTCTGGTACGGTACGTAATATGCTTACCGGGCTGCCGGTGCTGCTACCAGGTCTTAGCTGTATGTCGAACTGGTTTTCCCGCCAAGATAATGCTGAAGGATATGCGCCGTAGTAGTTCCCGATATCCTGCCAAATCCAGCCCTCGGGCAAGGTGCTGCTGCCCCAGAGTGCATCATCTCCAATTACTTTCCCTTTGATGGATTTGATTCCCGCATTGCGGATGGCTTGCACCCAGGTGTTCAGGATCTGGTTTTCCTTGGTATTTGCATATCTCCAGGATCCCAGCGTGGGGTCTCCACCGCCAATGATGACGAGGTCGCCATTCAGAACGCCATCCGCATCAAGCTTTCCGCTGTAAGCCAGGGTGGTCTGATAGGTAAAATCTTCACCTAACATACTGAAAGCAGTGGCAGCGGTTATGACTTTGAGGGTGGAAGCAGTTGCCACACCAAGGTTTTCATTGCGCCCAAAGATTTGTTTTCCAGTCGCTGCATCAAGCACCACCAACGTTGTTGTTGCATATTTTGCCTGAGGATCTGCTGCAAGCCGGTTGAATGCTTGCTCGAGTTGCGTGGATAATTGCGCATTTGCTGTAGAACAAAATAGAAGGAGGCAATAGCAAAGCAGCTGTTTGATGGCGTTCTTGTGCATGGTGAAAGTTATGGGCATAAAAAAATGTGATGATGAAACTGCGGGCAATTTCATCATCACATCTAAAGGTATCTGAATTATATTAACTCTTTTTGTAAAAGCAGTTCTGCAATCTGCACTGCGTTTGTTGCAGCACCTTTGCGCAGGTTATCTGCAACGATCCACATGTTCAGGGTGTTTGCTTGCGACTCATCTCTTCTGATGCGGCCAACAAAAACATCATCTTTTTCATGTGCATCTTTTGGCATTGGGTATTTCAAGTTAGCGATATCATCTACAACCGTTATGCCTTTAGCATGCTCCAGAATGGAACGTACTTCTGCAACGTCAAAATCCTGTTCAAACTCGATGTTTACGGATTCAGAGTGCCCGCCCATTACCGGAATGCGGACGGTTGTTGCAGTGATGCCGATGTGCTCATCATCAAGGATCTTTTTGGTTTCCAGGATCATTTTCATTTCCTCTTTGGTGTAACCGTTGTCCTGGAAAACATCAATTTGAGGAATTACGTTAAGGTCGATCGGGTAGGCGTAAGCCATTGGCCCGTCGGTGATGCCTTGACGTTCATTCATCATCTGCGTTACCGCTTTTACCCCTGTACCGGTTACAGATTGGTAGGTAGATACCACTACACGCTTGATCTTGTACTTCGCATGCAGGGGTTTCAATGCTACGACCATCTGGATGGTTGAACAGTTTGGATTTGCAATGATGGTATCATCGATGTTTAGCACATGTGCGTTTACCTCCGGCACAATCAGCTTTTTCGTAGGATCCATTCTCCATGCGGAGGAGTTGTCGATTACGATTGTTCCTGCTTCTGCGAAACGAGGGGCATGTTCAAGTGAAGTATCGCCGCCGGCAGAGAAAAGTGCAATAGCTGGTTTCATCGCAATTGCAGTATCAATGTTTACGACAGCGTACTTCTTACCCTTATAGCTGATTTCCTTACCAACGCTCTTTTCAGATGCTACAGGAATTAACTCGGTTAACGGGAAGTTACGCTCTTCTAATACTTTCAACATTACAGTGCCCACTAAACCAGTGGCACCTACAACTGCGACTTTCATCTATATCTTTCTATTTTGTTAAACGCCACGGAATTGCGGCGTACTTTTTCAACAAATATGCTTAAACTTTACAATAGTTTAAAGCAATTCAGTTTTAATGTACTCCTGACTTTGTTTTATGCTCGCATATGGCTCCATATCAAAGTTTTCCTGCTCCATAATCGCATGTTTTAGACCTGCTTTTTTGGCGTTCTTGAATATTGTTTTAAAATCAATACCGCCACTACCAACTTCGATGTTCTTCTCGTTGTTTGCTTTGTCCATATCTTTTACGTGCCACATGGTGAAGCGACCCGGGTATGCATTAAATAACTGCACAGGATCTTTACCTGATCTTACGATCCAGTAGATGTCCATTTCGAAATCCACTAGCTTGGGATCGGTTTCTTTAAGCATGATCTCCAGACCAGTTGTATCGCCCCATGGCTTCAACTCGAAATCATGATTGTGGTAGGCAATCTTCAGTCCCGATGCATTACATAAAGCACCTGCCGTATTTAGTTTTGCAGCAACTTTCTTGTAATCATCTGCACTCTGGCGAAGGTTATCGCCCAGGTAAGGAACGGTTACATACTCACTGCCAATTGCACTGGCCGCCGCGATGAATGACTTTAATTCTTCTTCGTTACCATCCTGGATGTACCTGTCGATACCGTAGTGACCGCTTGGTGCAGTAAGGCCATTTTCGATAAGCAGGTTTTTGAATGATTTAGGGTCTAAGCCCCAGAAGCCGTCTTTGGCAGAATACCCGTAGGTTTCTACTTCCTTATATCCGGCTGCGGCAACTTTGGCGATTACGCCTCTTGGATCCTTTGGAAGGAAATCGCGAAGCGAGTATAGTTGTAATCCTACAGCTTTGGATGATTTTACACAGGCAAAGGAAGGAAGCACTAAGCCGGCTGCTGCTGCAATACCGGCTTGTTTGATGAATGTTCTTCTGGAGTTCATAATAATTTTATTGGTCGCATATGGTGATGGCTGCTTTTAACGAGCCAAGTTTATCCTTCGCGCGTGGAATAAACTCTTGTGCAAGAAATCCCTTGAATCCGGTGGCCAGAATGGCTTTCACGATTGCCGGATAATAGAGTTCCTGTGTTTCGTCGATTTCAGCTCTGCCGGGAACACCTGCAGTGTGGTAGTGGCCGATGTACTGGTGGTAATCTTTGATGTTCTGGATCACATCACCTTCATCAATTTGCATGTGGTAGATGTCATATAGCAGCTTGAAATTTTCTGATCCAAGTCGCTTGCACAATTCTGCACCCCATGAAGTTCTGTCGCACTGATAGTCCTTGTGGTCTTTTTTACTGTTTAACAGCTCCATCACAAGTACCACATTGTGCTTTTCAGCAATGCCAATGATTTGTTTAAGACCTGCTACGCAGTTGTTCCATCCGGTTTCATCATCCTTACCACGTTTATTACCACTGAAGCAGATCAGGTTTTTATAACCGGCTTTTGCGACCAGGGGAATCATCTCCGTGTAGTTCTTGATCAATGTTTCATGGAACTTTGGATCATTCCAACCATCAACCAGGTTGATTTCAGCACCATTACACATGGAGGAGGTAAGACCATGCTTTTTAAGTACTGGCCAATCTTTTGGTCCCACCAGGTCTATGCCGGTGATGCCCATCTTTTTAGACTCAATACAAAGCGTTTCCAGGTCGATGCTGTCGAAACACCACCTGCAAACGGCATGATTTACATTTCCTTTTAGTGCCAAATTCTTGTCGGATTTAAAGGTGAAACTTTGAAGCGTCATGGGCGTACCCAGGGCAACCCCGGCAATGGCCAGACGCTTCAAGGTGTCTCTTCTACTATTTTTTTCTTCCATTTTGAATGTTAAATGCTCTCCACTTTAACCTTTTCCTTGTCGTTGAAGAACAATGCGAAGAGAATGAACACTACTGCGGCAATGCCTGCTGGAATGATCCAGATCATTTGCCAATCGAAGCTGCCATCCGCTTGTTTGTACGTATCGGTAATCATACCGGCAACCTCAAAACCAATCAGCATACCTATACCATAGGTTGCAAGTGTGATCAATCCCTGAGCAGCACTTTTAAACTGTGCACCTGCCTTTGAGTTGGTATAAATCTGTCCGGATACAAAGAAGAAGTCATAACAGATACCGTGTAGTGCAATACCAATAATGAGCATGAAACTTAGATCTCCTGCATTTCCATATGCGAAAAGCGCATAGCGCACTGCCCATGCCAGCATACCCACTAAGATGGTTTTCTTAAATCCGAAGCGGGTAAAGAATACCGGTAGCAGGAGTAGGAATAATACTTCGGACATCTGACCAATGGTCATTTTCCCCGTAGGATTATCCAGTCCGATGTTGGATAGGAAAGGGTTTGCATTCTGGTAGTAGAAAGCCAATGGAATACAGATCAGGATAGAGGAGATGAAGAATATTGCGAAGTTTCTGTCTTTCAAAAGTTTCAAAGCATCTAATCCCATGATTTGAGACACGCTCACTTTTTCACCTGTAGATACCTTTGGAGGGGTAGCTGGAAGGGTAAAGCTGAACAAGCCAAGTACAAGTGATCCGATACCGGCCATCAGGAAGGTGTATTTCAGGAAGCCTGCAGATATGCCTTCTGGAGAATCCCAGTGGTAAACGAAGCTGATTAACAAGCCTGCAACGATCCAACCTATGGTTCCCCAAACACGAATGGTTGAAAACTCCTTCTCAGGATCTTTCATTTGATTGAATGATACGGAGTTGACCAAGGCCAGAGTTGGCATGAAGAGAATCATGTACGAGAGCACATATGGATAGAATGATGAAATATCCGGTGCCTGGTACATTTGGTACATTAACACTGCGCCCACAAGGTGTAGAACCCCTAATATTCTTTCCGCATTAAAAAACCGGTCAGCAATTAGCCCGATGATAAATGGGGCAATGATTGCTCCCCAGGATTGGGTTGAAAATACTGCGGCGCTTTGTGAGCCTGTTGCCTGCAGGTTATTTCCTATAAAAGTGCCCAGTGTAACAAACCATGAGCCCCAGATGAAAAATTCCAGGAACATCATGCTTGATAGTTTAATACGGTTCGTTAAGTTCATTTTGTATTCGGAGATTAATTAGATTTAAGTTCTTTAATAGAGATGTTTCTGTACCATACCTCATCGCCATGGTCCTGTAATGCTATTCTGCCTTTTTTGTAAGCTGCAAAGCCTTCCCATCCTTTAAATTTACTTCCAGCTACAAGTGCTTTAAAGTTATCGTCCCAAAGTGTTGTTGAAACAACTTTAACACCGTTCAAGGTGAATTCAAGCTTTCCGTTTTTGCTCACAACTTTAACTTTATTCCATTCACCAACAGGTTTCACAGGCTCTGAGCTGCTCTTTACTAGGTCGTACAAGTCGCCAGCGCGGTGTTTAGTAATTTTACCATCAGGGTGTCCTTCATTGTCAAGCACCTGCATTTCAAGACCTGTAGCATAAGTCTGCTTGTATTTTGGATCTTCATGAACATAAAGCATTACGCCGCTATTTCCTTTGGGTGCGATTTTCCACTCCAGATTCATCTCGAAATTCTCGTATTCTTTGTCCGTTACTAAGTCTACACCGTGGCCTTGACGAAGTTTGGGATCCAGGTGGATTACACCTTTTTCCATTGTCCATCCGTGGGCAGCATTTTCAGCACCATATGGATGCCATCCAGCTATTTTCTTTGTTTCTTGTGCATTTGCATCCATGTTGAATAATGCGGTAAGCACCAACGCAGATAAGATATATTTTTTCATGTTTTTAGATTTAAGTAAGCGCCCAACTGGTTTAGTTGGGCGCTGTAAGAAAGATTAAAGATTTATTATGCGCCGAGCGTCCAGCCCTTGCGATATTCTCTTTTTACGTACTGGTTAACAGCATCAAAGTTGGTTACTTTCATGTTGTTGTTATCCCAAAGCAACTTGATGTTACGGCCTGGGTAGCTAATTTTTCCTTGAGCATCTTTGGCTTTAACATCAACCCCGCGGATTGCAAGGTTTGCCATAAGTAGTGCTTCTGTTAGCGGACCTGCGATTTCGAAAGGTGAACTTACCTCTTTCTTGCCATGACCTGCGATACAAGCCTCTACCCATTGCGCGTAGTGACCGTTTGCTCCACCTTGAACCCTGGCGAAACGCTCTGGAACTTTGATGCTCTTATTTCTGCTTAGTGGTAGTAATCTTGGATCGGCAGAGTAGGTGCTCGCCATCATTTTACCTTTAGTACCGATGAACAATGTTCCATTGCCACCATCACCAAATACCTCGTTTGCTTCTAATTCTTCTGGTCTTTCCGGCTGAATACCACCATCCATCCAGTGAACCGTAACATCACCTTTTGTCTTTTCCGTTTTCGGGAATTTCAAAGTAACGTGGCTAGAAGGCGGGCAGCTGTCAGGGAAATATCCGCGTTTAAACTCGTCTACGTATACAGAACCAACACTTGCCTGTACTTCGCTCGCATATTTCAGGTTCAGTACGCTAAATGGAGCCTCTAATAGGTGACATCCCATGTCGCCCAGTGCACCGGTTCCGTAATCCCACCAGCCTCTCCAGTTAAACGGAACAAGCTTGTCTACGTATTCTTTGTAAGGTGCAGTGCCTAACCAAAGATCCCAGTCAAGTTCTTTTGGAACTTCGCTCTTGTTAGTCGACCATGGAATACCTTGTGGCCAAACTGGTCTGTCGGTCCAGGCGTAAACCGTATGTACATCACCAATAAGGCCTGCATCATACCATTCTTTCATTTGGCGTGGACCATCATTTGAGGCACCCTGATTACCCATTTGGGTTACAACTTTATATTTCTTAGCTGCCGCTGTTAAAGCACGAGCTTCATAGATATCGTGGGTTAATGGCTTTTGCACATAAACGTGTTTGCCTAACTGCATTGCAGCCATTGCTTGAACGGCATGGTTGTGGTCTGGCGTAGAAACCGATACGGCATCGAAGTTCTTATGTTCTTTATCTAACATTTCGCGCCAGTCTTTATAGAATTTCGCTTTTGGAAATGCTTTTACTGAACCTGCCGCACGACGAGTGTCTACATCACAAAGAAAGCCTATATCTGCTTTACCGCTCTTGTGGAACATGGCAATATCGGATTGGCCTTTACCACCAACACCTATTCCGGCAATAATTAATCTATCACTTGGTGCTAAGAACCCATTTCCACCAAGTACGTGACGAGGCACAATTGTGAAGGCAGCTGCCGCAATCGCACCAGTCTTTAGAAACGAACGTCTGGTTGTGGCGTTCTGATCATTAGTTTTGTTTTCCATTGCTTATATTCGGTTTTAAAGAATGATTATTTTTTTAAAGACAAGATGTAGTTAACCATCTCTTTAGCGTCTTCTTTAGATAAATTCGGGTGCGGTGTCATTGGAACTTCGCCCCAAACACCTGAGCCTCCACGAATGATTTTGTCAGCAAGCTCATCTACGTTAAGCTCACTCATTGGATATTTTTCAGCAACCTCTACGTAAGATGGTCCTACCACTTTGGTCGTCTCGTTATGACAACCCAGACAGTCGGATTTATCAATAAGTTGCTTTCCTTTATGCACTGCACCACCTGATTCGCCTGCTGAAGCAGTAGTTTCTGTTGTCGTAGCAGCCGACTCCGTCTTCGCTGAATCGCCTCCTCCGCAAGATGCCAAGACAAATGTTAGGCATCCAAGTAGATATGTTATTTTTTTCATAGTGTATTGTTGATGTGCCCGATTCCGGGTTATAGTCCTAAAATTTTATTGTTGAATGCTTCATCTGCTCCAGTAGCAGCGAAGTCGTCAAAAGCCCTGTTCGTAACAGGAATAATGTGTTTTTTAATGAATTCTGCACCTTCTTTAGCGCCAACGTTGGAGTCTTTCAGGCTGCATTCCCATTCCATAACTGCCCAGCCTTTGAAGTCATACTGCGTCAGCTTGCTGAAAATGGTTTTGAAATCTACCTGTCCGTCGCCTGGTGAACGATATCTTCCTGCGCGGTTCGCCCAGCTTTGGTACCCTCCAAAAGTTCCCTGCTTACCCGTTGGGTTAAATTCAGAGTCTTTCACATGGAATGCTTTAATACGCTCATGGTAGAAGTCGATGTACTGAATGTAATCCAATTGCTGCAGTACGAAGTGTGATGGATCATAAAGCAAGCACGCACGAGGGTGATTATTTACTTTCTCCAGGAACATTTCGTAGGTAATGCCATCGAATAAATCCTCTCCAGGGTGTATTTCGTAACAAACGTCTACGCCACACTTATCAAATTCATTCAGGATGGGCATCCATCTTTTGGCAAGTTCAGTAAAGCCGGCATCTACCAAGCCCTCCGGGCGTTGCGGCCAGGGGTGGAACATATGCCAAAGTAGCGAACCGCTAAAGGTGGCATGTGCGTTTAACCCCAGGTTCTGTGAAGCTTTAGCAGCATATTTCAATTGCTGCACCGCCCATTCCGTTCTACCTTTAGGGTTGTTATGCAGTTCTTTTGGCGCAAAAGCGTCAAAGGCAAGATCATAAGCAGGATTTACGGCAACCAACTGTCCTTGCAGGTGTGTCGATAGTTCCGTGATCTCCAGACCATAGCTGTTGATTTTGCCTTTCAATTCATCCGCGTAAGTCTTGCTTTCCGCAGCGAGCTTAAGGTCTATAAAGCGATCATCTAATGTCGGCATCTGAATGCCGATAAATCCAAGCTCAGCTGCCCATTTACAGATACCTTCAAGCGAGTTGAAGGGTGCTTCTTCCTGAATAAACTGAGCTAAAAATATAGCGGGTCCTTTAATTGTAGTCATCTTTAAATTTTAAATTCATACCACTTCTGGTCTGATTTGCCTGAAGCTACGACGTTTTCAATAAATGCCATTCCGCGCACACCATCTTCTGAAGTTGGAAAATCCAGCATTTCATCCGAAGGTTTTTCGCCATTACTAACCTTGTCTATCGTGGTTACGAAGTTGCGGTAAATGTTCGCGAAAGCCTCCAGATAGCCTTCAGGGTGCCCTGCAGGGGTTCTGGTATTATGTGCTGCGAATGAACTCAGGTAATTGTGTCCGGTTCTATAGATCTGCGCAGGTGCATCAAGCCACTTTAATTTTAAGGTGTTAGGTTCTTCCTGGTGCCATTCTAAGCCACCTTTTTCACCATAAACCTTTATTGTCAAAGCATTTTCTTCGCCTGCAGCGATCTGAGAAGCCATCAAAATACCATTTGCACCATTATCGAACTTCAACAAGATATTTCCGTCATCATCCAACGACCGGCCTTCTACAACGATGTTAAGATCTGCACACATGTGTGAGATCTTCTGATTCGAAATGTATTCAGCCAGTTGTGCAGCATGCGTGCCGATATCACCCATACAGCCGCTGATGCCGCTCTTAGAGGGATCGGTGCGCCAGGAGGCTTGCTTGTTACCTTCATTCTCTGAAGGAAGGCTAAGCCAGCCTTGTGGATACTCCACACAAACCTTTCTGATGCGGCCAAGTTCACCGGCTTTCACCATCTGTCTTGCCTGTTTCACCATCGGGTAGCCAGAGTAGGTGTGCGTTAAGCACACCATCAATCCGGTTTCTTGTGCTTTGGCATGAAGTTTTTTAGCTTCTTCAAGCGTCAGCGTCATAGGTTTATCAATCAGCACATGGAATCCGGCGCTTAACGCCAGCATTGCTGGTTCAAAATGAGCAAAATTCGGGGTAACGATGCTTACAAATTGCATCCGCTGATCTGCAGGAAGTTGACTTTCCGCTTCGAACATTTCAGCATAGCTTCCATAGTTTCTATCATCCGCAATAAAAAGGGCACGACCAGATGCTTTTGCTTTTTCTGGATCTGAGCTGAACGCGCCGCAGCACAATTCAACCAAGCCATCCATATTAGCAGCAATGCGGTGTACAGCGCCGATAAAGGCATCTTTACCACCGCCAACCATACCCATTCTTATTTTCTTTTCTGCCATTAGATATTTCCTTTTTTAAGTTCAGCAACAGCGTAATCAGCTGCTCTTGCAGTAAGTGCCATGAAGGTTAATGAAGGATTCTGACATCCAATAGAAGGCATACAAGCACCATCGGTTACGAATACGTTGCTTACCTCATGCATTTGGTTCCACTTGTTAAGTACCGAAGTTTTTGGATCGTTACCCATTCTGGCAGTACCCTGCTCGTGAATCGCCATACCTGGAGTTGAGCCATTGTCGTAAGTCACAATGTTCTTCATACCCGCAGCTTCAAGCATTTCCGCAGCATCATTTTTCATCGCTTCACGCATCTTCGTTTCGTTGTCTCTGAAGCTACAGTCGATGGCCAATACCGGAAGTCCCCATTTATCTTTCTTGGTTTTATCAAGGGTAACTTTGTTGTCATGGTAAGGAAGTGCCTCACCAAAACCACCAAGGCCCATTTGCCAAACACCTGGAACAGTCATTTGATCTTTGAAATCACCTCCGAAGGCAAGTTCAGCTACATCCTGGTGCCATCCTGTACGGCTTGCACCACCTTGGTAACCAAAACCACGCAGATAGTTGCGCTTATCGTTGCCCATATTCTGGTAGCGAGGTACATAGATACCGTTTGCTCTTCTACCGTAGGTATATTTATCATCAAATCCTTCTGCCTGGCCACTTGCGCCACAACGGAAGTGGTGATCCATTAAGTTGTGACCTAGTTCACCACTTGCATTACCTAAACCATTAGGATGCTCGTCTGAAGTAGAGTTAAGCAAGATCTGCGTTGTACCCAATGTAGAGCCGTTAACGAAAACAATCTTTGCATAGAATTCCATGTTTTCATTGGTCTCCGAATCAATCACCATCACACCTTTGGCTTTTTTGCTTTCCTTATCGTGGATGATGTGACTCACCAATGAGTACGGACGTAGTGTAAGGTTTCCGGTTGCTACTGCAGCAGGAAGGGTAGAAGATTGCGTGCTGAAATAGGCGCCGAAAGGACATCCTCTGCTGCACAGATTTCTGTACTGGCACTTTCCACGACCTTTATGGGGAACAGTTAAGTTAGCTGTACGACCGATGGTCAGGATACGCTCTCTTTTGTAGTGATCCTCAATACGTTTCTTAACGGATTTCTCCACGCAGTTCATTTCCATCGGAGGCAGGAATTGCCCATCAGGAAGTGCTGGCCATCCTTCATTCTGACCACTGATACCCGCAAAACGCTCGGTGTAGTCGTACCATTTTTCAAGATCTTTATAACGAATCGGCCAATCATTACCATGACCATCCTTTAAATTGTCTTCAAAGTTGATGTCACTGAAGCGGTAACTTTGACGACCCCACATCAGTGATTTTCCACCAACATGGAAGCCTCTGTACCAATCAAAACGTTTTACCTCTGTATACGGGCAATCCAGGTCATTCACCCAGAAACTCTCGTTAAACTCCTGGTAAGGGTAATCACGCATCTGTACTGGGTGCGTTCTTTTTTGTTCCTCTGTTAATCGGCCACGGTGTTCAAACTCCCATGGCTTTTTCATTGCAGTGGTATAATCTTTAATATGCTCTATGTTTCTGCCGCGTTCCAGCAAAAGTACTTTAAGACCTTTTTCGGTTAATTCTTTGGCTGCCCAACCACCGCTAATACCTGATCCGATAACGATGGCATCATAGGTGTTTTGTGCTGTAGCTTTTGTATTTAAGTTCATTTCTTTAATAAATATTATGCGTAAACTCTTTGACCTGGTTTCATATCAACACATCCATCATATCTGCCTGGAATGTCAATGTATTCGTAAGCCTGAGTGGCTCCAATTTCAGAAGTGAAATATCCGAGCATTGTCAGATCACGAGCAATAGCGAAGAAGTAATGTTTAGCTGCCGGCTTTTTAGCGGCCATTGGATTTCCAGCTCTTTCTTTTTCTGGTTTCTTTTCAAGTTCTGCAGCTTCTTTTTCCTGCAATTTCGCTGCTTCGTCCTTATCATTTTTTTGTGCAGCGATAGTTTCTTCTCTGAACTTTCCTAATAATTCGGTGCGTTGAGCAGGTGTTAAGCTAACAAAAGAGTTCTTGAATTTATCTTTTGAATTTTTCTCAAGGTCTTCAAGGCCTTTAACAAATACCTTTTGTGCCTCTTCAGGATAGCAATCCTTCATCATTAAAGAGATAAAAGGGCCCACACCGGCTGCCTTCGCACCAGGCGTTTTTGTTGTCGGGATGATCGTCTCAGCTAACTCAGCGAGCATTTTTTCCTGATCAGCAGAAAACAAATTTTCTGAAGAATTTTTTGAAGGCTGGCATCCTTCAAGGAATACGCCGATAGTTGTAGCAGATAATGCGCCTCCCATTAAAAAGGCGACACTTTTAACTGCGTCTCTTCTATTCATGTGGTTTATATTTAGTTGTTAAAGGATTCTGTTTCTTACAAAATCTAAAATAGAGAAAAATTTATTTGGAAAGTGTAATTCCAACACATTAAATTTTCGAATATAATGCATTTGTTACGCGTATGTGCAATACTACTCACCTGAATAAAAAAGCCCCACATAGAAACTATGCAGGGCTTTTTTATTAAAGAATGAAGTTATACTAGTAACCTGGGTTTTGTTTAAGTACCCCGTTACTTCTATCTAACTGTTCTTGTGGAATCGGGAAGTAATTGTCTTCGTCACCGATTGTAATACCTCTTGAAGTTGCTAAGAATTGACCCTCAAAAGCAGAGTAACTCTCCAATGTAGGTTTCAAGATGCCCCAACGTACAAGGTCATAGAAACGGTGACCTTCCATCGCAAGCTCTAATCTACGTTCGAAACGTACAGCGTCTCTTGCGTAAGTCTGGCTAGGGAAAGCTGGATAAGGATTTACTCTGTAAGTTGCTGCTGGTGCACCACCTACAGCCTTATCAGTCGCTACTGGAAGTTGAGCAGCTCTTGCACGAACTGCATTCACCAAGCGAAGTGCTTCTGGTAAGTTACCTAGCTCAACCTGGCATTCAGCAGCCATCAGGTATACGTCAGCTAAACGGATAACGTTTACGTTTAAGCCGTTAACATTCGTTGAACCTGGAGCAGTGCCGTTTGTAAACTCTGCAAACTCGATAGAGTTTTTATAAGGTACAAATGGTCCACCGGTAGTTACTTCTCTGATCCATGGATCTCCTTGCATTACACCCCAATCGCGATAAGGTACGCCTCTTCTACCTAGAGTGTAGTCCATTCTTGGATCCACCAATAAAGAACGCTCTAATTGGTAAGCAGCTTTTTGTGCAGTGGTTAAACCAAAGTCAGACTTGAATGGATTAGTTCTATAGCTACCATCGATCATCGGCAAACCTGTCGCGGTTACGCGGAAAGCATTTGCCAGGTCAATAGATGGTTGGAAGAATCCGCAGCAGCTGGTTTTCGAGCTACCACCATAAGGATAGTTAAGCATGTCACCAACGTTTCCGTTATCGCCACCGCTACCGTCTGTTCCAACCGCATGTTGTACAGCAAAAATGCTCTCTGGACCATTTTCACGAGTGATATCGAAATTCGCTTTGTAATCCAGGGTAGTGATAGCAGGTCTTGCTGCCATTACCGCTGTAAAGTTTGTTAATGCTTCAGCGTATTTCTTCTGGTAAAGCAACACCTTTCCTAAGTATGCCTGTGCAGCAATTTTATCTGCACGACCAACTTGATCAAGTGGTTTAGTTGTACTAAGATTTGCTACTGCATAAGTGAAATCTTCAACAATTGCAGGGTAGATATCTGCGGTGTTGTCTACAGCAGGATCGGTTGTGTTTTCAAGAATTAAAGGAACATTCTTAAATGCTCTTGCTAAAAAGAAGTAGTAGTGTCCACGAAGGAACCTTGCTTCTGCCTGAATTTCCGCAGCACGTTTATCTGCGAATTTCTCTCCAGAGCTCGCTTGTAAAGCTGCTAGAATACGCAATGTGCTATTACATCTTTGGATACCCTCGAAGCAGCGCGTCCATAGAATAGACAAGTTGTCGTTAGTACTTGTAGGGGAGTGGCGCTCCAAAGCGTTCATGTTCGGCTGATCACCAGCATCGCTACCTTTATGCGCATTATCCGAAGTCACCTCACCTAGGAGCCACTGGCTTGGACCTGAAGCATAGTTTCCCCAGGTGCCGTTTAGATTTCCGTTTAGTAATGCATAAGCTCCTGTTAAAGTTGCTTCTACACCCTTCTGATTCGTCAATTGCTCTTGACTTAGCTCCCCTTGGGGGCGTTTTTCGAGAAAATCCTTTTTACAGCCTACTGCTGAAAGAAGCATCAACCCAAATATGATATGATTAATCTTTTTCATAATTTTCTATTAAATCGTTAAAAGCCAACACTTACACCTAGAAGAAACTGACGTGGGTTCGGATAGATACCACGGTCAACACCAAGTGCTGAGTAGGTTTCAGCTTCCGCGCTTACCTCTGGATCTAATCCGGTGTAATTAGTGATTGTAAATACGTTTGTTGTGCTAGCATAAACTCTGAACTTGCTGATACCCCATTTAGAACCAAACACTTTCTCAGCAGGAATGGTATAGCCAATCTGAAGGTTCTTCATACGGAAAAAGCTTCCATCCTGTACGTAGTAGCTTGATGATTCATATTCGATTTCTGCTGCAGTACCAGTTGTCGAAGGAATGTTGCTTGAGGTATTAGTTGGTGACCAAGCGTTCAACAAACGTGTACTTTTCGCGCCCTGGAAAGTCGGGAAGTCGGTAAAGTAGCGATTGGTATCATAAAGATCATTTCCTTGTACACCATTGAAGAACATCGCGATGTCGAAATTCTTATATGCAGCATTTAAATTTAGAGAGTAAAAGAAGTCTGGATTTGGATTGCCAATGATTTTTCTATCAGCTGGCGTAATTGCACCATCTCCATCAATGTCTCTGAATTTCATACCGCCTACACGTGCACTAGAGTAAGACGGACTTCCTGCAATATCAGCTTCACTCTGGAAGATACCGCTTTGCTCATAACCATAGAATGAACCAAATGGTGCGCCTTTTTTCAGGATACTGGTACGTAAGCTTCTGAAAGCACCATACTGAAGTTGATCAACTCCAGGGGCTATCTCTTCCAGTTTGTTTACGTTTTTAGAAAAGTTTACACCAAGGTCAAAAGTGAAAGGACTATCGTTATTTCTACCGTAGTGGTAGTTTACGTTAACTTCCACACCTTTGTTGCTCATAGTACCAACATTTCGGTAAGGAGAGCTACCCAAGCCAACTGCTGTTGAAGGCAACTGTACTGGGAATAACATGTCTTTAGTCTTTCTATTATACCAGTCAACCGATCCGTCAATTGCTGAAGAGAATAAGGTAAAGTCTAAACCAAGGTTTAATGAAGTTACAGATTCCCATTTGATCTCAGGATTTGCATAAGCATTTTGGTATACACCGGTTACCACTCCATTCCCACCTAAAAGTGGATAAGCTGAGCTTAATAGACCTTGTTGGTAGCGGCTAAGGTATTGGTTAACAGGAATTCTCTGGTTACCTGTACCGCCATAACCTGCACGGAATTTCAAGTCGTTTAACCAGCTAACTTTATTCTTAAGGAAGTCTTCTTCTGAAACCCTCCAGGCGATACTACCCGCTGGGAAAGCACCATACTTGTTATCAAGACCGAAGTTAGATGAGCCATCTCTACGAATGGTAACACTCGCAAGGTAACGGTCGTTAAAGGAATAATCTGCCCTTGCAAATATAGAGAATAGGGAACCCGCACCACCAGAACTTGCATTGCTGATGTTTGCTGTACCTACATTCAGATAATAGTAATCCATGTCACCTAGAACGAAGAAGTCATTACGACCACCAGTTAAAGAGCGGCTCTTGTTCTGGATTGCCTCAGTACCTGCTAGTAACGTTAAGTTATGTTTCTCAGCAAATGTAGTTCTGTAAGTTAAGGTGTTTGTCCAGGTCCACTCACTGTTAAATCCTTGAGTTTCGCTTAAGTTGTTTGAGCTGTTACCCTCAGAGAATTCAGGGTTTGGATAACGCATGCTGATGGTGTTGTAGTTCTCGTAGCGTAGACCAAAGTTTGTCCTTAGGGTCAGACCTTTAACAACGTCAAGTTCTGCAAAGGCATTACCAAAGAAGAAGTTGCTTTTGTTAAGGTTGTCTTTTGCACGGTATAAGAAAGCAAGTGGGTTTTCAGCATTACCCAAACCACTACCTTTACTACCAGCGAAATTGCCCATTATATCATAAACTGGAACAATAGTCGGCATACGGTATGCCCAGCCAATCGCGCTACCTTCATCCTGGTAATCTCCGGAAACATTTGGGTTTACACCTAAGCCAAATCCTTCTGAATAACTGTACGAAAGGTTTTCACCAAAACGTAACTTTTTGTCAAGTGCCGAAACACTTGTGTTTGCACGAGTGTTATACCTCTTGAATCCAGTATATTTAATGATACCTTTCTGATCAAGGTAACCTGCTGAAAAGCTATAAGTTGAGTTTTCGCCACCACCTGAAGCCGACACCTGGTAATTCTGAGTCGGTGCATTTTCAGTCATTTCTTCAAACCAGTTTGTACCTTGTTGATTAGCTCTTGTAATTTGGTAGAAGCTGTTTGGGTCGTTAGAATATAGGTATTTAGATGGGTCTGCATCTGCTGGCGTAACATTTAAGCCAAAGATGTTACCTGCGCGCAGGTACTCCGGAAGGACAGGTGTAGCACCAGTTCCGTAGTTGGTTGCATTTGGAAAAGCCTGTGCGTACTGAATTGGGCTCATGAACTCAGGGAAAGTATTTTTCCGAGGTGTCTGGGTACCATAATAGGCGTCTAAAGTAACTCTAGGTGGGCCTTGAACACCTTTTCTGGTCGTGATAATCACAACACCGTTGTTTGCACGTGAACCGTAGATTGACGCCGCAGATGCATCTTTCAAAATCTGCATACTCTCAATGTCATTCTGGTTCAACCAGCTTAGTTTACCTTCATAAGGAACACCATCAACTACGTAAAGTGGATCGTTGTTGTTAATTGTAGTTACACCACGAACACGAATTTGTGGCGTAGAACCTGGTGCACCGTCTACAACGATCTGAACACCTGGAGCCTTACCCTGCAAAGCTTCAACCGCACTTGCTGCTGGTTGAGACTTTAGCTGTGCTACGTCTACTACCGCAACAGCACCAGTTAAATCCTTTTTACGCTGACTAGTATAACCAGTTACAACAATTTCATTTAAGTTATTGTCCTCTTGTTTCAGGGCAATGTTGACGGTTGTCCGCGAGCCTACCGTTACTTCTGAAGATTGATAGCCAACAAAGGAAATTACAAGGACGTCGCTAGGACTTGCTGAAATAGCGAAAGCACCATTCCCGTCGGTCATGGTTCCTTGTGCGGAATTTTTAATTTTAATGGAAGCACCGGGTATCGGTGACTGGTCATCACTGCTGGTAACTCTACCGGTGATTCTGACCTGTGCATGCAACCCTAAAGACAAGAGCATGCAGGTAAGTAAAAGAAAGATCTTTCTTTTAGAACTTAGTAAATTTTTAAACATACAATATTTGGTTAGTTGGTGAATTAATTTGGTTAGAAAAGGGCTTTTTTACATATGCTAAAAATTAAGGGTTAGAAATTCAATTATCTGTTACTTAAACATTATTTAAAACTAACGAATATTGCATCAATGTTCCAAGACATTCTAGCAATATTTTTACAATCTGTGTAATTACGGGAAACTAATGTGAAAATACCTCGTCATTCCGCTAAAAAAATATTGTTAATATCTTTTTAAGCTTATATTGCTTTCAATAAAGTTAATTGAAAATTCTACACATTTTTTGCTCTTATGTGATGAATTTTCAACCAGTTGCAATTTTATTAAACAACCAAATATAACAACTATGAACAGAGCTCTACCTCCCGGAAATGGAGGCATCTTCTATGATGCCTTTTGTTTCTCTAAGTTTAACAAACTTATCCTTTGCTGCTTTTTGTTAGTCTTTATCAACGCAGCTGCCTTCGCCCAAACGCTAATCCGCGGTACTGTAAGAGATAACGAAAACAACACCCTCGCCGGCGCTACGGTATCGGCCGTCGGGGCAAGCGTAAAAGTCCTCACAGATGCTGAAGGCCGATTTGCCATTACCGTACCCACAACAGTCACCCAACTTGCCTTTAGTTATGTGGGTCTTGAAACGCAAACGGTGCCCATCAACAGCAGAACCAGTATCAATGTCGCACTTGCCGGATCAACAGATCTCGACGTGGTTACGGTTGTAGGTTATGGCTCCGTTCGAAAGAGCGACCTGACCGGTGCCGCAACTACTGTAGGCGCTAAGGATTTCAACAAGGGTCCACTAAATGCACCTGATCAACTGATCCAAGGTAAAGTTGCTGGTGTGCAAATGATCAACAACAGCGGTCAGCCTGGTGGATCGACTACCGTGCGTATCCGTGGTAATACTGCCATGACCGGCTCTGGCCAGCCATTGTACGTGGTGGATGGTGTTGCATTAGACAACCGGTCTGCCCGTCCTTCAGCCAGTGGAGGTGTTGGTAATGCACCAGGTGGTAACCCGCTGAACTTTATCAACCCTGCCGACATCGCGAGTATGGAAGTGTTAAAAGATGCATCAGCTACTGCAATATACGGATCCCGCGCGGCTTATGGTGTTGTACTCATCACCACAAAACGTGGTCAAAGCGGCGCAACTAAAATTGATGTGTCCGCTTCTGCCGGTGTAAGCAACATGGCTCGCAAAATCGATGTGCTTGATGGTGATCAGTATCGCCAGGCACTTGCACGTTATGATGTGGAGCAATTTGATTTCGGTGGCAGCGTTGATGCCATGGACGAGATCACCAGAACCGCTTACAACCAGAACTATTCTATTGGCCTCAGCGGCGGTAGTCAGGATAATACCTACCGTGCATCTTTCGGCTACCAGGATCAGCAAGGTATCATCCGCAAAACCGACTTCACCAAATACAGTGGTTCCTTCAACGGTAACTTCAAATTTCTGGAGAGTAAAAAACTTGGATTAGATGTCGGCTTAATCACCAGTCAATATCTGGAGAACATTGCGCCGATCACAACAGATGCAGGTTTCCGTGGAAGTTTAATCAGCCAGGCACTTTCCTGGAACCCAACCAGACCATTCCGCAATCCCGATGGATCATTGTTCATCGAACCGCTTTCTTCAATTGTGAATCCACTTGCAATGTCTGAAGCATCAAGCGATAAATCTAAAGTTTCGACCATCCTGGGTAGTGTATCACCTTACTACAAAATTACGGACTGGTTAGAATACCGCATGCTTGCAAGTATCAACTACAGTACAGGTATCAGAAGAGCTTCAACACGTAGCTATTTAAACCTGCCTGGCATTGAAGCCAATGGTGCTTTCCTTGGTGGATACGGTAGCTATGCAAACTCCGAACTCGTTACGCAGCAGTTTACAAATACCTTAAACTTTAACAAGGAGATCGCAAGCAAACTAAACCTGAACGCGGTTTTAGGTTATGAATACACCAACTATATTAATAAAGGTATCACCAGCACGGCCAGAGGTTTTGGCGCCATCGATGTAGATTATACCGACATCATGCAAGCGACAGCTCCTGCGAACAGAACCCTTAGCTCTTTTAACGATCCAACCACCCAGTTGCAATCTTATTTTGCAAGGGCGATTTTCAACTATGCTGATAAATACCTATTAACGGCAACATTCCGTGCGGATGGTTCAACCAAGTTTGGTTCTGATAACCGCTACGGTTACTTCCCCTCTTTCTCTGCGGCATGGAACATCAAGAACGAAAGCTTCCTAACTGACGTTGCCTGGATCAATCAATTGAAAGTACGTGCAGGTTACGGCTTAACAGGTAACCAGGAGTTTCCTTCAGGTTCTGCACAACAACGCTACAACATCAACTTCGCCAATGGTGCACCATCCTTTACTGGTGTTAACAACGAGAATAAAAAGCTAAAATGGCAATCTGACAAGCAGATCAACGTTGGTGCTGACTTTACCTTGTTCAACAATAAGCTATCGGGTTCGGTAGATTACTTCAAAAAAGTAACAACGGATCTACTTTTCCCTCAAATTCCATTTGTACCAGCAAACCCTGGTGTAGCCATCACATGGCAAAACTTACCGGGTGAAATCACCAACAAAGGTGTGGAGCTTGCTTTAAACGGTGCGATCATTGAAAGAGAAGACATCTCCTGGTCTCTAGGTGGAAATGCAACCTTCCTGAAAAATCAGGTTGACAACATCACCGGTAGAATTAACACCGGTGCACTAAGTGGTCAAGGACTAAGTGATGTAACGGTTGAAGTTGTTCAAAGCGGCCTGCCACTTTTTGCAATGTTAACCAGACAATTCAACGGTCTTGATGCGAATGGGTTTTCAACTTACACAGATGAAGGTTATACCTATTATTACGTAGGTAATCCAAACCCGAAAGTAATCCTGGGCTTAACCACAAATTTCAGGTACAAAAACGTGTCTTTAACTGCAAACTTTAACGGTTCTCTAGGTCAGGATATCTACAACAATACTGCAAACTCTGTATTGCCAATCTCCAACCTTGGTACTGGTAAAAATGTGGCCAGTGATCTGCTGAATTCGTCAATTCAGGAATCGCTTGCCAACCCAATTGCGGCATCATCACGTTACATTGAGAAAGGTGATTACCTGAAACTTGCAAATGCAACCATCAACTACACAATCGGTAATATTGGTAAATCCATCAAAGGTCTGAATGTATTTGTTAACGGACAGAACCTTTTTGTAATCACTAAATTCAAGGGCTTTGATCCGGAAGTGAATGTGGATAAAAGTGTAAACGGCGTACCTTCAGCGGGTATCGAGTACATTTCTTATCCAACTGCAAGAACCTTCAACTTCGGACTGAACTTTTCACTATAATATAATTTTAACAGCATATGAGAACGAAATATATAACAGCTTTTGTTGCATTAGCGCTATTTGCAACGGGTTGTACCAAGCTTGATGAAAACCTTAACGGCCAGATCGGTAACACCGGGGTATCCTCTGGAAACGTTGCCGCACTACTAAACGCAAGTTACACCGCCATGCGAAGCCCATATCAGGGCACATACGGCTGGTGGGCGCTGCAGGAATTCCCGACAGATGAAGCCATTGCACCAACGCGAGCTGGTGACTGGGATGATAACGGTGCCTGGAGAGCACTGCACCTTCACCGTTGGGCTACAGATCACCCGAGGATCTCTAACGTATTCAGAGACCTGAACAGTGTAAGTTATGTAACCACCAACCTTTTCCAGTTCAATCCTACACCCGTTCAGGCTGCAGAAGCACGTTTTCTGCGCGCCATGGCACAGTTCTCCATCTTAGACGGCTGGAACCAGGTTCCCTACCGCGAACCTGGGGAAGACGTAACACAGCCTTCAAAAGTAAGACAGGCACCAGAAGCGCTGGATTACATCATTGCGGAGCTTAACGCGATCTTACCCGATCTGCCTAACGGCCCGAATTACCAGGCGAACAAAGATGCCGCGCGAGTCTTGCTGATGAAATGTTATTTGAATAAAGGCGCCTTTCTAAATCGTCAAACGCCAACTTTCGACGCTGCAGACATGAATCAGGTGATCACCCTTGCTGATCAGATCATCAACACGGGCAAGTACACCTTATCTGCCAACTACTTCGACAACTTTGCGCCGAACAATGATGCGCTTTCGAAAGAAAACATCTTTACTGCTCAAAACCTTGGCGGTTCTGATGCCGGTGGTGTAAACAGCACCTGGATTGCCGGTCTGCACTATAATCAAAGACCAGGGGGCAACAATGGTTTCGCAACCTTGTCAGACTTCTACAATAAGTTTGAAGCAAACGATCAACGCCGCGGCGTCGCTTATCCAGGCGTAACCAATCAGGCAGGTGTTAGAGCCGGATTCCTTGTAGGTCAGCAGACCGATCAGACCGGTGCGATATTAAAAGATCGTAGGGGCAATAACCTGATCTTTACACCTGAAGTGAGCATCATTGAAAGAGATCCAAACCACCTGGAAGTAGCAGGTATCCGCGTAATCAAGTATCCTGTAGATTATACCAACCTGGCTACCGGTATCGCTGAAAACGACTGGGTGTATTTCCGCTATGCCGATGTGCTTTTAATGAAAGCAGAAGCGTTGTTAAGAACATCCCAGAATGGACCGGCACTTACCCTGGTTAATGGACTTCGTACGGTTCGTGGTGCTACACCACTTGCGAGCTTAACTTTAGCAAACCTACTAGATGAACGTGGACGCGAGTTTTACTGGGAAGGTATGAGACGTCAGGACCTGATCCGCTTTGGCCAATTCTTAACACCTACACAAGAAAAGAAAGTTGACGATCCTAAATACCTGTTGTTCCCAATTCCGAACAACCAGGTTACCAATACCAATCTGGTGCAAAATCCAGGTTACTAGTATAACTTCTTTATAATAAGGCCGGGCATGCTAAAATGCCCGGCCTTTTCATTTAGTATAAATGCCCGCTTTTTTTACCTTTGCCAAAACTTTAATTAAATGCGTGAGAAAATACTTGTTTTAGGCTCCAACGGGCAGATAGGTACTGAACTTGTTACCGCTCTTAGAAAAATTTACGGCGAAGATTATGTAGTTGCTTGCGACATCCGCCGCCCTGATTACGACATCAAAAATTCAGGACCATTCGAGTTCGTAAATGTACTGGAACGAGACACACTCAACACCATATTCCAGAAATATAAACCTACTCAGGTTTATCTGCTCGCAGCATTGCTGTCGGCAACCGGAGAACAAAATCCCAAGCTGGCCTGGGATCTCAATATGAATGGCCTGCTGCATGTACTTGAACTTGCACTTGTCTACAAAACAGCCAAGGTTTACTGGCCAAGTTCCATCGCTGTATTCGGCCCCAACTCTCCTAAAGTTAACACCCCGCAGTACTGCGTAATGGATCCTAACACCGTATATGGTATTAGTAAGCTTGCAGGCGAAAGATGGTGCGAATACTACAACCAGAAATATGGTCTCGACGTAAGGAGCATCCGCTACCCTGGACTGATCAGCTGGAAAGCGGCGCCAGGCGGAGGTACCACCGACTATGCCATTCACATTTTCCATGATGCGCTAAAGAAGAGCAGCTATGCATCTTTCCTGGATGCAGATACAGAACTGCCAATGATGTATATGGATGATGCCATACGGGGTACCATCGAATTGATGGACGCGCCTTCAGAATACATCAGCATAAGATCAAGCTACAACTTTGGAGGTGTTAGTTTTACACCTGAAGTCCTCGCAGCAGAAATCAAGAAGCACATTCCGGATTTTCAACTCAGCTACACCGCTAACGATCCGAGACAACTTATTGCAAACAGCTGGCCGAGCTCAATTGATGATGCTTTCGCAACCAAAGACTGGGCATGGAAGCCACAGTTCGACCTTGCAAAAATGACCACAGACATGTTGGATAACTTAAAAAACAAATAAGGTAAAGCCTTAAACAAAATATAATGGGAAGAGCATTTGAATTCAGAAAAGAAAGAAAATTTAAACGCTGGGCGAAAATGGCTGTCCAGTTTACACGTATAGGTAAAGAGATCGTGATGGCTGTCAAAGATGGCGGCCCAAGTCCCGATACCAACTCCCGCTTACGTACAGCCATCCAGAACGCAAAGGCCGTTAACATGCCTAAAGACCGTGTTGATGCCGCAATCAAACGTGCATCAAACAAGGACGAGAACGGTTACGAGGAGCATGTTTATGAGGGGTATGCACAGCATGGTGTAGCCATCCTGATTGAGACGGCTACAGACAATACCAACAGAACCGTTGCAAACGTGCGCAGCTATTTCAATAAAACTGGCGGTACACTTGGTAAAACAGGTTCCCTGGATTTTATCTTCAACAGGAAGTCGATCTTTAGATTCGTACCTGGCGAACGCGACCTGGAAGAACTGGAATTTGAATTGATTGATTCAGGTCTTGAGGAACTTTACCTGGAGTCTGATGAAGAAGGAAATGATATCGCTGTTGTTCAAACGGCATTTGAGGACTTCGGAAAGATGCAAAAATCACTTGAAGACCTTGGTGTGGAAATGAAAAGCGCGAAATTAGAACGTATCGCACTTTCCACTACGCCAATCTCGGAAGAGCAGGCAGTGGACGTATTCAAGTTAATTGATAAGCTTGAAGAAGATGATGACGTTCAAGCCGTTTATCACAACATGGCTGACTAAAATACCAGCAATAAAAAAGCCGGCTTCCGCTAAGGAAGCCGGCTTTTTTATTGCTTAGCGTTACAACAGCTTGAAATCAGCTGACTTTAAATCCCTGGAGTTTGTTCCGATAAACAACTTGAAATCACCTGGCTCGGCTACATATTGCAGCTCCGCATTGTAGAATTTCAGGTCTTCAGCACTGATCGTAAAGGTTACTTCGCGACTTTCACCTGGCTTCAAACTAATCTTCTGAAAAGACTTAAGCTCTTTCACCGGGCGCGTGATACTTCCCACCATGTCGCGTGTATAAAGCTGTACAACTTCCTTGCCTTCATACTTACCGGTGTTTGTTACCGTAACCGTCGCTTTGATGGATTCACCTGCTTTAAAAGAAGGTGCCGATAACTTGATATCGCCATAGCTGAAAGTCGTATAGCTCAAGCCGTAGCCAAATGGATAAAGTGGCTCATTGGTTACATCAAGATAGTTGGAACGGAACTTCGAAAACCATTTACCTTCTTCCAAAGGTCGACCTGTGCTTTTATGACTGTAATAGATCGGAACCTGACCGACATTCTGCGGGAAGGTTGCGGTAAGTTTTCCTGAAGGGTTAACATTTCCAAACAAAACATCACCAATTGCAGCAGCGGCCTGCGTACCACCAAACCATACGTTCAGGATGGCAGGGACATTTTCACTCTCCCATTTCAACGCTAAGGGGCGGCCGGTAAACAGCACCAGTACAACCGGTTTTCCGGTCTTTAACAAGGCTGCCAACAGGCGTTGCTGTACGTCCGGAATCTCCAGGTCTGTGCGACTGGAACTTTCTCCGCTCATCTCAGAACTTTCTCCCAACGCGGCAACAACCACATCTGCTTTCATGGCATTGGCTACAGCTTCCTGAATGATGACTTCTTCGCTGCGGTTATCTCTAGGAATTTCACGACCGAACATGGTTGCTCTTTCCTGATATGCAGGATCTTCCAATAAGTTAGAACCCAGGCTATGCAGGATCTTAACATTATTCCCAACAACAGTTTTCAAACCCTCTAAAAGGGATGGTGTGTTGTTCAATTCTGCATTAACACTCCAGGTGCCTGGCATGTTGCTTCTGGTGTTTGCCAATGGCCCAATCAATGCGATGGTGCCCGACCTCTTAAGCGGTAGCAAATTGTTCTGATTTTTCAACAACACAAAACTTTGACCGGCCACTTCACGTGCCGCTTGCAGATTTGCAGGGGTAAGAATCTCCTTCTTTGCACGTGCATCATTACAGTAGCGATATGGATCATCAAAAAGCCCTAATTTGTATTTTGCTTCAAGTACCAGCTTACAGGCATTGTTAATCTGCTCCTCGGTCACTTTACCTTCTTTCAAAGACTTTCCAAGCGTATTCAGGAAGCCTTCACTCACCATATCCATCTCAACACCTGCTTTCAGGGATAAGGCAGATACTTGTTGCAAGTCACCGAGGCCATGGTCAATAAGTTCCGAAACTGCCGTATAATCAGTTACCACGAAGCCTTTAAATCCCCATTGCTTACGAAGCAAATCCGTCATAAGCCATTTATTCGCGGTAGCCGGTACACCATTGATGTCGTTAAAAGAAGTCATTACACTTCCTGCACCTGCATCAATCGCCGCTTTATAAGGTGGCAAATATTCATTGTACATGCGATGTAAACTCATGTCGGTTGTGTTGTAATCACGACCAGACTCTGCAGCACCATACAAGGCAAAGTGTTTTACACAAGCCATAATGGTGTTGTACTTCGTCAGGTCATCACCCTGGTAGCCCTTAACCATGGCTTTTGCAATCTCCGAACTCAGATAAGTGTCTTCACCGCTACCTTCGGAAATCCTGCCCCAGCGTGGATCTCTGGAGATGTCTACCATCGGGGAAAAGGTCCAGTTCAAACCATCCGCACTTGCCTCTGTTGCTGCAATTCTTGCCGTTTTCTGTATCAACGGCAGATCCCATGTTGCAGCAAGGCCTAAGGGGATAGGGAAGGTGGTTTTATAACCATGAATCACATCCTGTCCAAAGATCAATGGAATTTTTAACCTGCTTTTGGTTACGGCAATCTCCTGTGCCTTGCGAATCCGCTGTGGCGTGGTCATGCTAAAAATGCCGCCCACTTGTCCACGTTGTATTTTGCCCTCCACATCGGAACTCACCGCGGAGCCCGTTGTGGCCTCACCACCCGTTACAAGATTCAGCTGCCCGATTTTTTCCTCAATGGTCATTTTAGACATGAGTGCCGATATATAGGTATTCATCTTCTGGTTTGCAGCGGCCCCAGGCTGTTGCTGCGAAAACCCGCTGCTGCTACTGATCAGCAGTCCAGCTATCATCAGGTAAGTTGATTTCTTCATATTCATATTCTTTAATTCTTATTCTGCTTTTATTAGGTCCGACAATTTCGACTGACCATTTTCATTCAAGGCCTCAATGCGGAAATAGTACAGCTTTTCCTTATCCATACCCTTATACCAATATTCATTTGCACCATAAATCATGATGCAGTTATAAAGCTTATCCGGATCTGTGCCGATGTAGATGTTGTACGCATAAGCATCATCATTCGTCGTCCAGCGAATCCAGGCACTTCTTTTATCTTTCTCTGTTCTTAACACCAGAAAATCTTTAACCGCTACAGGCCTGGCGATCTCCATTTTTCCAAATACCCGAAGTCCGCTGATGGCGAACTTGCCAGTAGGCATGTGCAGATTGATCATCTTTATATACCTGGCCTTAATGGGCTTTTCCTGCGCTATATAATCATGAGGTACATCGGTTTTGTTTTTGCTTTTATCCACAAGCATTTTCCATTTCTTACCATCCAGGCTGGAAAGCAGCTGATATTGATGATAGGTGCCCTGTTGCTTACCGAGAAATTCAGCATCCTGATCGGAATAGTTTAGCTGAACAGCATGAACGGTACCCACAGCACCCAAATCCGTCTGGATCCACTCACCACTTTTGTCAGAAGCCGCGCTCCAGTAGGTGCGTATGCTTTCATCCACGGCATAGTTTGCCTGGTAGCCGCTCAGCGTGCTGGATACCTGCACGGGCTTATTGTAGTTCAGGAGCATCCAACCCGTAAATTTACTTTTCAGGTGATTGTCTGCCTTTGTAGGCAAATAGTGGGGATAATCACCAAACGCCGTGTTGGTGTACATGACATCATCTTTATCAAAGCCGGTTGGCCATATCCCGATACGACGCTCAAAGTTGTTCTTCACGGAAACCACCATGGTCGATACATGCCAGTAGTTCTTCCAGTTGTCCTGGAAGGTCGCACCATGACTAGCACCTCTGGCGAAACCACCGCTTTCCAGGATAGGGGGAGGGACTGGTGTTCAAATGGGCCTAGTGGCGTGGTGCCCACGGCAACACCATCGGCATAGCCGCTAAACTCTGTTGCCGGTGCGCCATATTGCAGATAGTACTTCTTATTGTGCTTGGTCACCCAGGCACCTTCCATAAAGGGATCTAAAAAGGTATTATCGAGGTGTTCCCCGAAGCGCTGCCAACCATAACGATCCGGGCGCAAAAGCAACAACTCCTTACGCGTACCAATAGGATCGAAGGTCTTGCGGTTCAGCTCCACGCCATAAAGCGGGTAAACATTGCTGCTGCCGTTATACATGTACAACCTGCCATCATCATCTACAAAATGTGCCGGGTCCCATCCGCCAATGTCAAAGTTTTCTACCACCTCGCTCCAGTCGTTACCTTTTGGATTGGTGCTCATCCAGATGGGGAAGTTTCTTGAATAGGTAGATCCAAACACCAGCATGGTATCACCCTGGATCCATACCGATGGTGCACAAAGATCATCGTACACCTTGTGCTCGGGGCGCAGGAAGGATTTGGAAACGAAATTCCAGTTGCTCAGGTCGCTGCTCCACCAGTAACCCCATTGGTTCGTTGAGAAAAGGTAATAGTCACCCTTATAGTTCACGATTACGGGGTCCGCAGTCGCCCGGTGCTTTCCCTGCGTGGCAAAATTCGGAATAGGCGTATAACCGTAATCCAGGTTGATCGGATTACAATAGGTAAGCTGCTGCTGCGCAAACAGTTGTACGGTCAGCAGGACCAAAGTTGCCAGAATTGCTGCGCGTTTTAACACATTATTTATTTATGGCCGGGCTTTTGAACCCTAGCTTCGTTAAACCTGCTTTTATATCCGGGTTGCTCATAAACAATTTCCATAACAAGCCGCTGCGGTAATTTTCAATCATCACGATGATCGGACCCTGATCAATGGCCAGGTGCGACTTCGCCACCCAGTTGTGCTGTTCGCTGAACGCATCTGCAAAGCCATATTCCGTCCAGATCTGATCGCCTTTATTTTCGTAAAAGTGTCTTAAAGCCTGCATAGAATATTCCGGAGTATATGGGAAGGAGGATAGGGCAGCCGTTGGCGTAATAACGCCAAGATCTTCTGTTGGGGAATGTGCGGCATAACCTTGCCAGCTGTCACTTGCTGTTAAGCCCCAGCTGTTCGCGGAGTAGCCTTTGTAGCCCTTCGGATTTTCAATACAATAAGCACGGTTGATCAAGGTGTGCGCTTTATTCTGTTCAAAGTAATCTGCTTTGCCATCGTTCAAACCTCGGGGATCCAGCCCAAGAAAAGAGTAATGAGCGAAAAACAATGGTCCACCATATTCAAACCCCAATGGCAGGGTGGTATCAAAGTACTTCTTGCCGTTGTAGAAGGTGTTGTTATTGGTAAAGCCATCATCATATACCCTGCGGCTGATGCTGTTCTTTGGTGAAGCTGCGGCAAGTACATAAGTCATAAGGCACTCATTCCAACCTTTAATCTGGTGGTTCATGCTCCAGCCATTATTCGGACTCCAGTGCCAGTAAAGCACATTCTGATTTTGGGTAAACCAATCCCATTCAATGCCTTCCCACATCCAGGTGATCTTATTTCTAATATCACGTTCTACTGCATTGTCTGCCGTATAGTATTGTTTAGCGGTAAGTAACCCCTGAAATAGAAATGCCGTTTCCACGATATCCGCTCCATCATCTTTAGGACTGAAGCGAATCACTTTTCCGGTTTCACCATTCAGCCAGTGCGGAAATGCACCATGAAACATATCGGCTTTCCAAAGAAAATCGACAATCTTCTTGGTGTGTGCAGCCGCCTGCTCGCGGGTAATGAATTTACGCTCTGATGCTACAATGGTCGCCATCACACCAAATCCGGTACCGCCGGTGGTTACCACCTCATCGCCATAATCAAAGGAGCGGTTGCTGCGTTCTCTAGCCATACCACTTGCAGGGTGTGCAAAATCCCAAAAATACCGGAAGGTTTGTTTCTGTACAAGATCAAGTAACTGGTCATCACTCAGACCTTTTTTAATCTTCAGGTCCGGTTTAATGTAGTTGGCAGTTTTCTTTTGGGCAGAGGCCTGGATGCCCATGCAGGAGAACAGTGCTATCAAACTAAGCATTAAGAACTTATTTTCGTTAATCTTTAACATAGTCTTGATTTTAAAAAGGTTGCCGTTGATGCGGCAACCTTCAAGTTAAAATATAGATAAGGGTATTGTGTGTGTATTAATACCCAGGGTTCTGGGTCAATAGTCCACCACTCAGATCAATTTCTTGCTGTGGTACTGGCCAAACTTCATTTTTATTCGCTTTCCAGCCTTTAGGGCCAAATACTTCAAGTCCACGGCCCTGACGAATAACATCAAAATAGCGGTCGCTCTCCATTGCAAGTTCTACCTGACGCTCTTTGTAAATTCCGATACGAAGTGCTGTCTGGTCCGTTGTGGTCACCGGAGCTAAAACCGTTACCGGGTTGTTTCCTCTGGCCCTTGCACGTACAAGGTTCAATGAAGTCAGTGCTCGACCAGCATCTCCAAGTTCATTTGCCGCTTCCGCGTTCATCAACAGGATATCAGCATAGCGTAGCACGCGAATGTTCTGCTGTGCACCTTCGTTAAAGCTGGAAACGCGCATACTGAAGGGGACATACGACTTTTGATTGTACATCGGGTTTGGCGTTGTCGTTGGAATTATGTCTCCCTGAGGTGTGGTCTCACCTCTAAAGATAATTGTAGCATCTCTTCTTGGATCATTTGGCTCGAATGCGGCGGCAAGTGCAGCAGAAGGAACATTAAAGCCCCATCCGCCGCCTGGTACACCAGCTACACCTTGTACCTGACTGTATTGTGAGTTTGATGCGTCACTATTACCTGGTACCAATTCTGCCTGAATTTCAAATAAAGATTCAATATTATTCTCGTTTTCCGTACGGAAGGTTTTTTCGAAATCTGGGAACAGGGAATAGCCGAGCCCCATCACCTGGTTGGTTAAGTTCAGTACATCGTTCCATTTTTTCTGATACATAGCAACTTTTGCATGTAAGCCCATTGCTGCACCTTTAGTAGCGCGGCCAAGATCTGTAGCTGGGTAATTCTGTGGAAGAACGGCAGCCGCTTCTGTAAGATCCTTTTCTATTTGTGCATAAACCTGGTCCTTGGGTGCACGCGGGATATTGTATTCGCTGGCATCCTTGGGTACGTTCAGCCGTAGAGGCACATCTCCGTAAGCACGGACTAACCTGAAGTAAGAATAAGCACGGACAAACTTAGCTTCAGCAAGAAATCTCGCTTTCAGATTCTCATCCATGTCAATTGCCTGAATGTTATCAAGTACCTGATTACAAAGATTAATATTTTGGTATTGACCAGTCCAGAAACTTTGTAAGGAACCTTCAGTAGAACTCACAGTGAAGTTGTCAAAAATATTCCAGAACGCGGCGTCACTAGGCGTACTTCCTTTTTCTGCTTCATCTGATCCAACACTTTCTATTACCAAAGCTGGGAATGCAACATTGTCCCAGGATCTTAGGTTAGCATAAATGGCATTAACAGCCTTTGTTGCGTCTTCAGCTGATGTCCAGAACTCTATTGCCGGTTGCTGACCTTGTGGTGGAACATCAAGGAAGCTTTTCTTACAGGATGATATAAGGAGTGTGGTAGATAGTAAAGCTACACCAAACCCTCTTACGATATAATTATGATTAATGATTTTCATGGTTTTATCAATTAAAAAGTAACATTTATACCAACATTGTATGTTGCAAATAATGGATATACATTCGCATCAATCCCGGCGTTTGTCGGTGTGCCACCAACCTCAGGGCTGAACCCTCTGTAGCCAAACAAGTTTAAGGCATTTTGCGCATTTGCAAATACACGCAGCTTTCTCATTTTCCATTTATTTACCAAGTCCGCAGGTAATGAATATCCAAGTTGAACATTTCTCAACCTTACATATGCACCACTCTCTACATAAAACGAGTTAGGTAAGTTATTTGTCGAGCCTCCAAGATTTGCAGAAGGATAGGTGTTTGTAGAACCTGGTCCGGTCCAGCGATTATCATAGAATTCTTTGGTGAAATTCTCATTTCCAAACCGAGTAGATCCAAGATTAGCATTGTAGATATCTACACCAGCAACGCCCTGAATGTCCAAGCTCAGATCAAAGTTTCGGTAAGCAAAGTTCGTATTTACACCGTAGTTGTATTTTGGGTTCGGATTACCTAATGCAACTCGGTCCAATCCAGTAATTACACCGTCTCCATTTTGATCTACATACTTGAAGTCACCCGCCCTAGCCCCTCGCTGCGCTAAATCTGCCTCTTCGTTAGACTGAAAAATGCCTCCTACCTGGTAGCCAAAGAATTCGCCGATCGGTCTTCCTGCAACGGTTCTTGTAGCTAAAGCACCGCTTCTTAGGTTCTCTCCACCTGCGTAAATAGGGTTGTTTCCAGAAGTTACATTCAGGACTTTGTTGTTGTTAACACCGATATTGGCACTGATGGAGTAGGTCAAATCACCCGCTGTTTTGTCAGACCAGGTTGCACTAACTTCAAACCCACGGTTGCGGAAATCTGCCTGATTACCGATTAACCTGCTGTTTGATGTGCCTAATGATCCAAGAATTGGAATGTCGAAAATCGCCTGTTGAGTGGTCTTGTTGTAATAATCTAATTCGATGTTCAGGCGGTTTTTCATGAAGCCCATTTCCAAACCAATATCAGTTCCTGCACTACGCTCCCAGAATAAAGCTGGCGGCACAATTGTCCTGATGCTTGCCCCTGTATTTGGAATGCCGTTATAGAACGCAATTAGTTGAGGTACTTGAGATACTGTTAAGGTTGTCGGGTTAATTGGTACACCCGCGTTACCCACTTTACCCCAACTACCACGAAGTTTCAAGTTGGTAAAGATCATCTGATCTTTCATGAAGTCCTCATTCGTAATTACCCAGCCAGCACCAATTGAAGGGAAGTAACCCCAAAGATCTGATCCCCCAAAAAACTGAGACGCACCGTCAGCCCTTAGTGAAGCATTTAAAAGATATTTGTTCTTAAATGAATAGTTTGCTCGTGCAAAGTAGGAAGCCACAGTATTTAAAGAGCCCCTATCCGTAAGTTTCCGGCTAGCAGCATCTCCAAGGCTCAAATATAAGTCTGCATCAGTGTTAAAAGGCACATTCTCTGCAGAGCCTTCGATGGTATAGCTTTTGAAACGCTGCGCGGTCTGACCTAATAACACGGTTAAATTATGATCATTGAATTTCTTATCATAGGATAAAGTATTCTCAATAATCCAGTTCCGGTTCTCAATACGATTTATACCTAACACACTCACTGTAGCATTCTGGGCAGTAGTAGCATAGTATTTTGGCGTGTAAGAGCGAACTTCTTCTTGTCCGAAGTCGCCACCAAAGCTGGTCTTGAACGTGAAATTCGTTAGGAACTTTAGCTCTGCAAATACATTACCCGTAATACGGTATTTTGCATTTCTCTGGTTAAAAAAATCCAACGTGGCCTGCGGATTCATATTACTTCCATTTCCTAGATTGAAGGAGTTTGGATTACCGTATGAGCCATCAGCATTGAACACCGGTACTACCGGAGATGCTGCAAATAAACCTCGGAAAATGGCTCCGGGATAATCCTTGGAAGCGCTTGATGTACCCGTCACATTGTAGCCTACTTTTAATGGTTCAAAGATCTGGAAATCGCTAGACAGCCTTGCAGTATACCGTTTGTAATTGTTGTTTTCAACAATACCGTCCTGATTCAAGTATCCCAAGGACAAGTTATAGCTAGATTTTTCACCCCCGCCGTTTACAGATAATTGATGATTCGTAACCATTGCGTCCCTCAGAATCACATCCTGCCAGTTTGTACCCACACCAAGATTGGTATTTGCAAACAGTGGACCGTCTTCAGCCTGAATTATATCATAGATTTCATTTACCGCAGTCGCATATTCCGTTGCATTGGTCATCTCCACCGCATTGGTTACGCTTTGTATACCAACATAACCATTGTAGTTAACCGTAGCATCACCACGCTTACCACGGTTCGTGGTTACCAGAACCACACCGTTTGCTGCACGAATACCGTAAATCGACTGACTGGATGCATCTTTCAGAATACTGATGTTTGCAATGTCTGCAGGGTTCAGGAAGTTGATATCGTCATACCAAACACCGTCTACGACATACAATACACCGGTATTACCGTAGATTGTACCTGTACCACGAATGGTAATTTGCGGAGAAGAACCTGGTGCACCGTTGTTGGTGATGTTTACACCAGCCACACGGCCCTGTAAAGAACTAACCGGGTTTACAGAAGCCTGCTTGGTGATGTCTTCACCTTTCACGGTACTTACTGATCCGGTTACATCGATTTTCCGTTGCGTACCGTATCCGACCACAACCACCTGTTCCAGGTTCTGTACGTCGGATTGTAGTGCGATGTTAACGGAAGTTTGATTATTGACTGGCACCTCTCTGGTGGTATAACCGATGTAGGTAAATACCAGGGTGCTGTTGCTTGGTGCATTGATGGAATATCTTCCACTTGCGTCTGTTTGTGTTCCTGAGGTTGTGCCTTTAACCTGTATGCTTACTGCCGGAATTGCAGAGCGATCTGCAGCATCCGTAACAACGCCCGTAATTGTTATATTCTGGGCAAAAGCATTGCTGATAAAAAGTAAACCAAGAAAAGTCAGAACAGAGATTCTTGTAAACATTCTTTTCATACTCGTTTATATTTGAAATATTGAAGGCTAAATCTCAGGTACAATTTGAAGTATCCCAAAATATTCGCCTATACATGAATACATCACGATGCGGATGTGCAATTTGCGGGAGCGCTGACTCCTTCTATAACACTTGAACTTGCTGAAAGTTATAGTGTTAGCGGGAATTGTGAAAAGAAATGTGAAGCAGTAATCTGGGGGTCTGTGTGTAGTGCTTGTGTGGTCCTGATGTAGTGTTGATGTAGTATTAAATGCTCATCAGGAACTCGGTGAGGTTCATATCGTGTGGGATATTGAGCTTTTTGCGCAACCTGTAACGACGAATTTCCACACCACGTAATGAAATGTTGAGCAGTGAGGCCATCTCTTTACTGCTCATGTTCATGTGCAAGAAGGCACATAACTTAAGGTCATTTGGCACAAGTTCCGGATGTTTCGCTTTAAGCTTTTTGAAGAAACTGTCATGCGCATCATTAAAGCTGTTTTCAAATAAAACCCAGTCGCGCTCATCATTCATACCCTCGGTAATGATGTTTTGAATTTTACGTTGCTGGTCTTCCGAGATCGCTGCGCCGGCCCCATCTTTCATCTTGGCAATCTCTTGGCTCAGCTTCTGCAGAAGTTCATTCTTGTAAACCAGACTCATGGCCGAATTCGCAAGCTCCCGGTTCTTACTTGCAAGCTCGGCCTGCAACTTTTCACGCTCCAGTTTAATGATTTGCTTTTCCGTGTGCTCCGCTTCTTTTTTCAGAAAGGCATCCTTCTCCTCCTGTAGCTTTGCTGTGATGCGTGCTTTATCTTTCAAGAGCTTCCGTTCATAAAGGCGCTTAAACAGAAACGCTAGTCCAATCAACAGCACTAAGTAGATGAAGTAGGCGAGCTTCGTTGCATAGATAGGCGGTGAGACTTCAAATTCAAATACCGTCACCTTCGTTTTGGAGTCGGCGTCTACAGCCGCACGAACCAGAAAGCGATATTTGCCCCAGCTCAGATTGGTAAAATCTTTCTGCGATGCCGTGCTCCAGTCAGACCAGTCTTTGGAATAGCCTTCTAACATGTACTGGTAACGCACATTTGCCTCGCGAAAGTAGGGCAGGGCATAAGAAATCCGGATGTTGTTCCTGCTGTAGGCAATTGAAATGTCTGGATCCGCATGTCCATGTTCTGCAATGACCTTATAGGTATCTGTCAGATCATAAACCCCGCGAATCAATACCGCTGGAAGTTGCTTGAGTTCTTTTCGGGTCGACAGGCTTGCCTCATTGTAGACCACAAAGCCGTCATCCACGCTGATCAGGTAAATGCCCTCGCTAATGGAACTGATGTTTTCATAGTACTGCACCATGCGTCCATCGAGCACACTGAAACGGTCCGATTCAATCTTTGATCGTCCGGGTACGCTGAAGTCTGCCAGGCCGGTTTTCCCATGGTTGATAAACCAGTATCGGTGTCTGCCTGCAGGAATGATCTTATTCGACCCCGCGAAGGCGCCAAGTTCTTTATTGAGTGCAGTGTACGGGTTGAAGCGGTTACTCACCTCGTCATAAAGATAGAAGCCTTTATCCGAAGAGAATATCAGTTTGTTTTCAAATGGGAAAACATTGATATTTACGTTGTTTGGGAGGCCATTGCGCTCGTCATATGCAGTGCTGGTTTTAACCGTCCGCAGGTCGCCGCTCAAGGTCAACCGGTATAAACCTTTGTAAGGGTGACTCACCCAGATATCGCCTTTGGCGTCCTGCTCCACATACCGGGAGGGTTCTGTGAAGCCTTCAATCTTATGGTGAAAGCGCCAGATCCCTCCGGCATCTTTCTTGAAAAGTACCAATCCGTTGTATGTACCCTGAATCAGGTAATCGGGATTGCTTTTTAATAAAGTGATGGTCCAGCCGCCACTTGCCGCGGAAATACGCGTTAGCTCCCCGTTCGTAACCCGAAAGGTTCCATCATTATGCCCGCAGAACAACTGCCCATCAATCACCTTTAGCGACCAGACCTGACCTTGTGAGTTTGGAATAAGCTTGAAATCGAAGGCATTGCCACCTTCAGGTTTCCAGCGACTGTAGAATAAACCCTGGTTTGTACCCAGATAGATATTACCTTCATAGATGAGACTTGAATACACCGTTCCAAACTGTCCGGCTTTGTCGAAATAGAAATTCAGCGGTGAGTTCAGTTCAATGCGGTCGATGCCGTTATCCAAACCGGCCCAGAGGTTCTGTTCCTGATCGGTGAATATGCTGAGTACGGTATTGTTCTGCAAGCCACTCGATTTGCTGATCTTTTGAATTACAGCACCGTTTTCATCAATGATGACCAGGCCATTCAAAATGGTACCGTAAGCAAAGTACTTGTTCAGGATTCTGGTACCGTTGTTAAGTTGATAGGCTTTTAAGAAGTCATCCGCTTGGGTCTGGAATGCTTTGTAAGTGTTCCCGTCATAAAGATAGAGCCCAGACCGGCGCGTGCCGATTAACAATTGATTGTTCTTGAAAGGCAGTATGGAGAGCACGTCCGAAGGTGGTATGCCGCCAGCAGCTGCCAGTGCAACCAGGCGGTTGCCTTTAAGCTCAAACAGCCCTTTGCCAAGCACCTCCGCAATATAGCGCTGGCCAACCTGGTGAAGAAACAAAAAAGAACCTGGCGCTTGAACAACAGAAATCTTATTGTTTTGGTAGATGTATATAGCGGAAAAAGACTGGAATATCGTTTTGTCGCCCACAGTATAAATCTTCCAGATCTCGCTGTTTAGGGCATTCTTGCCTGGTAGCAGTCCCTTAAGTGACGTGTACTGCATCCTGTTATCCTTGATGCTCCAGAAGCCAAATTCAGCATAGCTGCCCACGTAAATCCGACCTCGATTGTCCGCCGCAACTGCCCGTACAATCTGCCGGTTGGGCATCTGGTACTGCTTCCAGTATTTGCCATCGTAGCTCAGCAGCCCTTCACCGTTTCCAAAGTACATCACCCCGGAAGGATCCCGGGCAATGGACCAGTTTTGGTTTCCTGAAGCATAGGCGGTCTTGGAATAGTTTTGTATATATGGAACGCCAATTCGCTTGATGTCTTCCCCATGTACCTTACTGAACAGGAGGGAAGCCAGCACAAGAAAACTTAGGAAGCATCTAGGGCGGAAGATTTGTGTCAATGTCAATGCGCTGCCCCCTTATTTCCGGTGTGAGAACAACCAGGGTAAAAGGGTTGGTTCTGCAAATGCCGTATCCCAGCTGTTATGGTTGGCTTCAGGGTAGTGTGAATACTTCACTTCCCGGCCAATGATCTTCAACTGATCAGCAATTTCTTTAGAAAATTTAGGATTAACCACATCGTCCTTACCGCCATGGAATATCCAAAGAGGTATTTTTTTGTACTTATTTACATTCTCCAGGTTGTCGCCACCGCAGATCGCAAATGCGGCTGCAAAGGTCCGCGGCTTCCGGCGTAGCAATTCATAGGTGCCCATACCACCCATTGAAAGGCCGCCGATATATACCTGTTTTTTATCAGCATAGGGTTTATCCAGAAAGTTGTCCACCATACCCAATAACGCGCGCATGGCTTTGGTCGGCTTGCCGCCTTTTTGAAAGACAAAGTGACGTTTACCGAGGGAATCCGTTGAAGCGATGGTGTTGGACCAGTAAGAGTCTCTTGAGCATTGCGGGAAGATCACGATGGCAGGGAATTCCTTTCTGATGCCAGGCTCCAGGAACAGCTTTGCTCCATGGGTAAGCTGCGCCTCATTGTCGCTGCCTCTTTCACCGCCGCCATGTAAAAAGAATACAACCGGATACCGCTTGGCAGGATCAAATTGTTCCGGGAATAACACACGGTAAGCGATCGTATCCTGTTTGTCGACATAAATGCCTTTTGCATATTGTTTAAGATCCTGTGCTTTGGATGTAATTGTCCATGCAATTAAAGCCAGTAAGAGGAAAGGAACTCTTTTCATAAATCAGGAGAGACGTATTTTAGTTACATTACTTCTTAAGGAGGTGGGGGCGTAGAGCCTTTTCCCAAATGTCATAGCCTGCTTGCTTCATGTGCAACATATCTTCGCGGAATAGTTCCGGACGTGTATTGCCATCTTTGTCCAGCATTTTCGCATTTACATCCAGGTATACCGCTTTGGGCATGGTCGAGATGTAATCTTTGATCATTGCATTTGCCTTCAGCAGGGTATCTCTAAATTGCACGCGTGAAGGTGATTCCTTCATCGACATGAACACCAAGGGAACCTCAGGCATCTTCGTCCTGATGTTTGTTACCAGTGTTTTGAAACGCTCGAAAGTTTCCGTGGCACTAACACCCGAGGCTACATCGTTTTCGCCGGTGTAGATCACAACTTGTCGCGGTTCATAGCGGAATATAAGTTCGTCCTGATACAGGATGGCATCCGCTAAAGTGGAACCACCGAAACCACGATTAATGACCTGGTATTTTTTAAAGATTTCTTCTGCATCCTTCCACATGCGCACAGACGAACTGCCGACGAACACAATGCCGTTCCTGGGCGGCATGGTGATGCTGTCCTGCTTTTGAAAAGCCTGAATTTCGGACCAGAAAGGCTTGGCCTGCTGCGCGGTAGCCTGTAGCTGTACTGCAAAGCAAACCAAGAGGGTTAACAGAAATGTATACAAGTTGCTTCGTTTCATACTGTAGATTTTCAGTAACGAAGGTAATTATTTCACGGGAACTTTAACAGGCTGTGGTACTTTCACATAATAACCCGTGCCATCGTACTGGCGGCGGCGTGGATTGCTCATGCAGGGTTCACTGCAGCAGCCCATCATCTTTTCGCCGCAGGCGTCACACTGCGTGATGTGTTCGTTGCATTCCGGATTTGCACAGTTGATCATCTTTGGCGTAACGGTTCCGCAATTGAAACATTTGGAAACGACCGTTGGATTAACCGTGTTCACATCAACAGCAATACGGTTGTCAAACACATAGCACTTACCTTCAAAGTCTTCGCCATTGGCTTCCTTACCATATTTGATGATGCCGCCATGGAGTTGATAAACATCGTTGAAGCCATGGTGTAAAAGCAATGCACTGGCTTTTTCACATTTAATACCGCCGGTGCAGTAGGTCAGGACTTTCTTGTCCTTGTACTGTGCCAGTTCATTGATTTTCTCCGGGAAGTCCCTGAAATTCTCAATGTCCAGTGTTATCGCATTTTTAAAACGTCCAAGGTTGTGTTCGTAGTTTGAACGCACATCGAGGATCACCACATCTTCTTCCTGAATCATTTTTTTAAAGTCTTCAGGCTCCAGGTGTTTTCCGGTTTGCTTGTTGGGGTCAATAATGGTTTTATCACGCAAGCCGGAGTGCACAATCTCCGCCTTATAACGGCAGTGCATCTTCATGAATGATGGCTCTTCAACGTCATCGATCTTAAACTCCGTCTTAGCAAACCGTGGATCTGCGTGTATCGCAGCCATATACGCCTCACAGGATTCCTTTGTACCTGAAACGGTACCGTTCAGGCCTTCGTCTGCGACGATAATTCTTCCGGTAAGGTTAAGTGATTTGCAAAATGCAAGATGGTCGGTGGCAAATTGCTCCGCCTCAGCTATTGGAGAATAGCAGTAGTAAAGTAGGGTTTGATACTGTGTCATAGTCAATTGATACCGCTGCAAACGGCGTTAAAATGTTGCAAAAGTAATAAAATAGCTGACCAATGTCAATTCCGTTCTGCATTTATAGCCAAGAACCCGACGATGGTAGCCCTGCAATCAGCGGAACCACAAGCGGTGGGCTGGGCTCCGGCAAGGGGGCTACAAGGGGTTCACTAGGCCTGAGCCCTGTTAACCCCCTGTATGCCCCCTGTGGGGACCCTGTGGAGGCCTTGTATGCCTGCCCTCTTTTGTGCCGCTTCAGGCACTTTCTTGTGTTGCTGTTTACGCGCGATGTAGGTGTTTTTAACGGTTTTCAATTAAATCTGAAAAAAGTTTGACATTCTGGTTCTGAATACACTATCTTAGTTAGTGTAAAAGTTACACCATTGTCAACCTCAACCACCTCTTATAGATTAATTTAAAATGCCACCCTCTGGGTGGTATTTTATTTTTAAGTTTAGGCAAAGTATTCCTATGAAAAAGATTTTGACCCTCTTCATCGGCTGCGGCATTGCCGTATCTGCCGGTGCACAATCACCTGTAATCATCAATAAGGACCCCGAAATTGCCGGCATGGTGACTGAAGTCTCTGCCGATTCGCTGAAGGCACATGTCGAAAAGCTGGTCAGTTTTGGTACGCGAAATACGCTGAGTTCATTAACCGATAAAAAAAGGGGCATCGGTGCTGCCGGGAGATGGGTATTATCGCGGTTTAATGCCTATGCAAAAACCTCTTCCGGGCGTATGACCGCAAAGCTGGATACGTCGACTTACCAACCTGACGGCCGGCGAATCGACGTCCCTGTGGTGTTGACCAACGTGGTCGCAACTTTGAAAGGCACGGATCCAAATGACAAGCGGATTTTCGTCATCAGCGGGCATATGGATAACATGCGGACGAGTGTGATGGACCGTACTGGAGATGCGCCAGGCGCCAATGATGATGGTAGCGGTACCGCTGCGGTAATTGAATGTGCGCGAATCATGAGTAAACATGGTTTTCCGGCAACCATCATTTTTGTTGCCGTATGTGGCGAGGAGCAAGGCTTGCTAGGCTCTGGCTTTATGGCCAGAAATGCTAAGCGCGACAACTGGGAGATTGCTGCGGTGTTGAACAACGACATCATGGGCAGCAACAACAGTAATGAAACCAACATCATCAACAATACGCAGGTTCGCGTTTTCAGCGAAGGACTTCCGGCGTATGAACTTGATGCGAAGAAGGCTGCATCCATCCGGTCCATGGGGCTGGAGAATGAAAGTCCGTCGAGACAACTAGCCCGCTATGTGAAAGAAACCGGCGAACGCTATGTAGATAACCTCCAGGTGATGATGATCTATCGTCCGGATCGCTTTCTTCGCGGTGGCGATCAAACTCCGTATCAGCAGCAGGGTTATGCTGCGGTAAGAATTACGGAAATGAATGAGAATTTCTACCACCAGCACCAGGATGTTCGTACCGAGAACGGCATTGCCTATGGGGATCTGGTAGCGTATATGGATTTTGAATACCTCAGAAAGAACACAGCCATGAACCTGAGTAATCTGGCCAACATGGCGAAGGCTCCTGGCGTACCGCAGGAAGTGAACATGGTGATGGCTGGTTTAGGAAATTCGACCACCTTAACCTGGAAAGCACCAGCAACAGGCAAGGTAAAGGGCTATTATGTTTTGATGCGTGAAACATCAAGCGCGGTATGGCAGAAAAAGTTCTTTACCGCAGATACCAACATCAAATTGCCGTACTCAAAGGATAACTACTTCTTTGCCCTGCAGTCCTTAAGCGAAGCAGGAAATGAAAGCTTACCTGTGGTACCGGGTGTACTCAGACAGCAGGCACCACAGGCAAAAACAAATCCGCCTTCAGGCATTTAAAGGCTTTTTAGAAGCCGTAAGAAATGCGGAAGCCATGTTGAACCTTCTTGTTGCCATCGTATGCGAAACCATAGGTGGCACGGAAAATTAAGCGTTGCAAGCCGAAGTAATATTCCTTGTAGTTCTTCTTATCCGGCTGGGTTAGGAAGTTTACGCCCACAAGTTCTTCAAGCTTCAGCTTTCTGATGACCGGCAGTTTGTTCATGATCAATCCGGCGAAGTTCTGTTCAAAGTGTGCTTCAAGATATTGCTGATCGGTGCTGTACTCGTAGAAATCCAGAAACTGGAACTTACGTAGGCTTGGCAGGGTGGTTAAGGAGTTATTTCCGCGGAAGTGTTTACGGTCCGGGTAGTACACGGTTTTATCATTCAGGAATTTACCGGCACTGATCATGAAAGATGAAAAGCCCCATAAGCCTTCTCCGATCCGTTCCTGAGAGATTTCCAGGTTCAGCAGGTCGTAATCCGCATCGCTGCCGAAGACATTCTTTATCCCTCTTCTGTAGCTAAGCTGTACTTCCGGATACTTGGATTCCTGGTAGAACTTGCCTTCCGGGCGGGTGATGAACCTTCTGCCGATGTTGTAGGTCAGCGTGGCTTGTGCCGTTAAAGCCTTATAGTCGGGGAAAAGGGGTGTTTCTACCTCAGGGCTAAAAGGATTGTTCGAAGTAAAGGAACGGTCGCTATATTCAAAGAAGCGGAAACGGGTGTTGTTTTGCAGGAACCTGTTTTCGGAATATTCCAGGTTTATGTTTCCCTGCAATCCGGTGAAGAGTTCCTTTGAGGTTCCGGCATTTAAAAAGGACTTGCGGTATAGCTTCATGAAGTTCCTTTCAAACAGCAGGTTGTTCAGCGAGTTGGAGAGCATGGTCATGGTACCATAGCGGTTCAGGTCGTACACTCCGGAGCCCACACCGAAGTTGATGCTTGCTTTTTTCGCAGGGTTGTAGATGTAAGTACCATTCAGGTTCGCGGTTAAAGTTTTAGAGGCTAAGCCATAGCGCAGCTCCGGTCGGACAGTGTAGGAGCGGTAGCCCTGGAGTTCCTGCAGGTAGGTAAGCCCATAGTTAATCCCGAAGCCTTCAACCGTGTTGTAGAACATGGATTTCAGTACCGGATCAAGTTTCAGGTAGCGCTTATCGTAGCGATTATTAATGCTGTGTCCGGCAAGGAGCAGCCGACTTAAGGAAAACTTATTTACACTGCGCTCCAGGGAATCCAGGTAGCGTTTGGAGACTTTAAGCTGCTCTATGCGATCCTTTCGGATGTAGTCTGCACGCTCCTCAGGCGTTAACGGTATCGGCCGGTTATTCGCCCAGTAAGTAGAATCCTTTTTGTTGACCGTTGCAGGTACTTTCAGGAGTTCACCAGTAAAAAAGCCTTTGGGGAAATTTGGTTCCAGGTTGTAGTTTGTGTAAACGCCCAGGTAGTATCCTTCGAATTTAAAGCCCATCACGTTTCCGTTGAACTGAAAATTGACGTTTGAAGGCATATAGGCATTATCGACCTTAATGTACTGCTGTTTGATGTTTAGCGTATCGATCAGGTTCACGCCGGTGTTCTTGGTCAGGTACAGTTCAGCACCCAGGAGTCGCCAGCTATCATCGGTGATGTACATGATGCCCCGGAAAACCGGGTCGTGCTCCCGGCGTGGGATAACCTGTATTTTGTTGATCGTTTCCCCGTTGCTGTTCGACATGCCCAGGAACTTATAGTTGTAGTAGAACAATGCATTATCCGCCAGGGGCGAAACAAAGCCACGGGAGCTCAGTACATTTTCCAGCAGCATATTATTGTAAAAGTTGATGTTCAGATCTGATGCTTTATTGAAACTGAACGCATTGTTGCGGCCGGCGATCTTAGAGGAAATCATTTCTTCGTGGATGTTGTCTGGCCGTTGGTAATTGTAAGTAGACTGCGATTCCGATAGGTACAGGATACCTTTACGGTTGGTGTCCAGATCCAGTGTTTTCTGAATGTCCCTGCCGAAGAACTTCTTCGGGGCACCAACGAGCTTCTGCAGTCCTTTGATGTACACATCGCAGCTGTAAGCATCCACTTCTTCCAGGTGTGTTTTTCTGCGTTTGATGGCCTGACGGATGATTTCGTATGCCGGGTCTTCTGCATCGGCAGCAATCGTGACCCCTTCCAGGGTGTAGGACTCCGTTTCCATTACAACGTCTTGTCGCAGTCCCGCCACGGGATCTATCCGGCGTTCTGTTGGCTTATAGCCGATGGCCTTGTAGAGCAGGGTATGCTGCCCTGGATCAACCATGATGACGTAAGCGCCGTCGATATTTGCGGATGTGCCTTTACTAGTCTCTTTGACGTAAACGGAGGCGAAGGAAACAGGTGTGCCCTGATTATCTTTAATGGTGCCGCTGATTTTGATTTGTTGTGCGGTAAGCTGCTGAGCGTATAGCAGTCCTAACATTAAGACGAGAAAGATTTTGTTCATAGAAGTTTTGAGACGCAGTTTGATGCCGTAAAGATATGCGTTAACAACATCTTACCTATGAAAGTTTGACAAGTGATCATGATTAAGGTTAGCAGCAAAGGTGAGAATTACCTAACTTTGGTACATCAATATAGATATTTATGTACAAAACACTGCAACCAGTTCTTCAACAAGAACTAGAACAAATAGAGAAAGACGGATTATACAAACGTGAAAGAATCATCACCAGTCCTCAGGGTGCTGATATCAAGGTGAGTACCGGCCAGGAAGTGATCAACTTCTGTGCGAACAACTATCTTGGTTTGTCATCTGACGCAAGGGTTATTGAAGCTTCTAAAAAAGCGCTTGATAAATATGGTTATGGCATGTCTTCCGTAAGGTTTATTTGCGGTACGCAGGATGTACATAAAGAACTTGAGGCAAAGCTTTCCAGCTTTCTTGGCGCAGAAGATACCATTCTGTATGCTGCTGCCTTTGATGCAAATGGTGGGGTTTTCGAACCGCTGTTTAATGATCAGGATGCCATCATCTCTGATGAACTAAACCATGCTTCTATTATTGATGGGGTACGCTTGTGTAAAGCAAAGCGTTTCCGCTACAAGCATAACGATATGGCTGATCTGGAAACCCAGCTTCAGCAGGCGGAAGGTTGCAGACACCGCATCATTGTTACCGATGGTGCCTTTTCTATGGACGGTACGATTGCGCAGTTGGATAAGATCTGTGATCTTGCGGATAAATACCAGGCATTGGTGATGATTGATGAGTCGCACTGCTCAGGTTTTATGGGTAAAAACGGTCGCGGTACCCACGAACACTTCAACGTGATGGATCGTATTGATATCATTACCGGAACCTTGGGTAAGGCATTAGGTGGTGCTTCAGGCGGTTTTACTGCTGGGCGTAAAGAAATTATTGATATGCTGCGTCAACGTTCAAGACCATATCTTTTCTCCAACACTTTGGCGCCAGGTATTGCAGGTGCATCTGTTGCCGTATTGGATATGTTGAATGAGACAACTGCTTTGCGCGACAAGCTGGAGTACAATACCATGTATTTCCGTAAGAAGATGACTGAAGCCGGTTTCGACATTAAAGAAGGAATTCACCCAATTGTACCGGTGATGTTATACGACGCTAAGCTGGCGCAGGAATTTGCGGCCAAGATGCTGGATGAAGGCATCTACGTGATTGGGTTCTACTATCCGGTGGTACCACAAGGCAAAGCAAGGATTCGTGTACAGTTATCTGCTGCGCATGAGCAACACCATTTGGACAAGGCGATTGAGGCTTTCACAAAGGTTGGTAAAAGCCTTGGCGTAATTTAATTCTATTTTAAGCAGTATATTTGCGGCATGTTACAAGAGAAGATAACACAATACACAGCAGAAATCAATGCTTTCAGCACAACGAAAGCAGATGAGCTGGAGCAATTCAGAATAAAATTCCTTGGCACCAAGGGTATTATCAAAGATATATTTGATGAGTTTAAGGCCGTTTCACCAGAGGAGAAAAGAACCCTGGGAAAGGTGCTGAATGAATTCAAGCAACTTGCGGAAGCAAAATACCAAAGCTTAAAAGAAGAGGGCGGACAAGCGCCTGGTGGCAAAGATGCCGGTATGGATCTGACACTGCCGGGTGAAGGTTTTGAAGTGGGTGCGCGGCATCCACTTGCACTGGTACGCCGGGAGATTGTAGAGATCTTTAACAAACTCGGTTTCATTGTGGCAGAAGGTCCGGAGATTGAGGACGACTGGCATAACTTCTCTGCGTTGAACTTCCCGGAAGAACATCCGGCAAGAGATATGCAGGATACCTTTTTTATTAAAAAAGGTGGTGAAAAGGGCGATATCGCGCTACGCACACATACTTCTTCCGTACAGGTGAGAATGATGGAGCATGGCAAACCACCGTTCCGCGCGCTGATGCCGGGCCGTGTTTATCGTAATGAAGCCATTTCCGCACGTGCACATTGTTTTTTCCACCAGATTGAGGGTTTGTATGTGGATGAGAAAGTTTCATTTGCCGACTTGAAGCAAACCTTGTTCTATTTTGTACAGGAACTTTACGGTGAAGGCACGAAGGTACGTTTCAGACCATCTTATTTCCCGTTCACTGAGCCATCTGCAGAAATGGACATCAGCTGTACCATCTGTAAGGGTGATGGCTGCCAGCTTTGTAAATACAGCGGCTGGGTGGAAATTCTGGGCTGCGGAATGGTAGATCCGAATGTGCTGGAGAACTGTGGTATCGACAGCAAGAAATATAGTGGTTTCGCCTTCGGAATGGGGATTGAGCGTATTGCCAACCTTAAATACGAAATCAAGGATCTGCGGTTGTTCTCTGAGAACGACACGCGCTTCCTGTCACAATTTAAAAGTGCATTAATATAGTAATTTGTGGAAGCCTAAATACATATGGTTCATGCTCCTGGTACTGCTCAGCTGCTCGAAAGGGGAGGGATATGTGCCGGAGCTTCCTGTAAATTATACAACCACCATTCAGGTGTTCAACTACAACGCCAAGAACGGCATCCTGGAAGTGCCCGATGTGGGTGTTGCAGGACTGCTGATCGTTTCAACCGGAACGGGTTACAAAGCATATGATCGCTGTAGTCCTGTAAATCCGGAGAATTTGTGTAAAATTGTACCAGATGCTGGAGGCATAACCGCTACTGATCCCTGTACCGGTGCCAAATGGCTACTGCTGGATGGAAGTCCGCAGAAAGCCCCTGCTGTTCATTATTTAAAATCTTATACCGTCCGTATTCAGGGCAGTCAACAAATACGCGTCACTAATTAAATGGAACCAGAAAAGATCAAAGAAAGCATAATTAGGGCCGCAAAGGACTTATTTCGCAAATATGGCTATCATAAGACCAGTGTAAACGAAATTGCCAAAAAGGCGCGTATCGCAAAGGCCACGATCTATAAGTACTTTGAGAGTAAGGAACAGATCCTGGATGCCATTCTTATGGACTATCTGGATATGAACCTTAAGGAAATCCTGCGGAATAAAGCGCAGTTTAGTAATGAGGAGGCGCACCTTACCGCGCTGGTCATGAAAACCTGCAGGCTTACCTACACGGTGTGCAACGAGTTCATCGGTTGGGATTTCGTACGTGAGAACGCGAACTCACAGGAGTTCCTTAAACATCTTTCAGATCAACTGGAGTCCTTACTGCTTGCCGCTTACCTGCAACTGGATCATTTTAAGAACAATCCGTCCAGACGGGAAGGCTTGGCCTTTTTGCTAAAAGCAAGCAAAAGCATTGTATTTTCATTTGCTTTCACTTCTGTAAGTGAATCTGATGTGCGCAAAAACTTCGTGAGTTTCCAGAAAGATCTGCTTCCATTCCTGGTTAAAGCCGCTTTATAATCTTCAGGCTTAATTCCGAACTTTTACTTTACAAAAGCTTAACATAGACCGTTTCGGTTTTTGGTATGAAAACTGCTATCTTTAAAACATAGCATCGTTTATCATGAGCAAAGAGGTTTTAGAATTTTCAGTTTTGGTAGATGAGAAATTTGATATGAGCTTCAACCTTGCCGGCGGAATCTTTGGTTTTTTCCTTAGTATTTTTGGCAAGTAAAAGCTTGACATCCTGATTTCTTATTCCAAAAGTTACGTTTGAGCGTTTCGTGGGCTGGTATTGCCTTAATTTTTCCTGCTTGATGCATAAAAATTCTAAATTTGCATTCTGATGAGTAGAAAAAGAAAAGACGGTACCGTAAGTATCCTTCAGGACTTGCATATTATCGATATTGCCGAAGAAGGTAAAGGCGTTGCAAAAGCAGAGGAACTTGTTGTATTTGTAGAGAAAGCCGTTCCGGGCGATGTTGTTGACGTACGCGTACTGAAAAAGAAGAAAAACTTTGCTGAAGCCGTAATTGAAACCTTACACACCAGTTCTGAATTAAGAACGGATCCTTTTTGCCAGCACTTTGGCACTTGTGGGGGTTGTAAATGGCAGCACATGCAATATGAAGCACAGCTACAATTTAAATATAAAAGTGTAGAAGCCGCTTTGCAGCGCTTGGGGAAAGTAGATACCACGATGATGGAGCCCATCCTTGGCTCTGCTGAAGACACCTATTACCGCAATAAATTAGAATATACTTTCTCGAATAAGCGTTGGTTGGACCGTGGCGACATGGGTGATACAACGGATCTGGAGATGAACGCACTGGGCTTCCACGTGCCTTTGCGCTTTGATAAGATTCTAGACATTCAGCATTGCTATCTGCAGGCTGAGCCTTCAAATACATTGAGAAACCAGGTTAGGGGTTATGCTTTGCGCATGGGATTGACCTTTTATGATCTACGGAACCACAGCGGCAATCTGCGAAACTTAATCATCCGTACATCTTCAACAGGAGAGGTGATGGTGGTTGTGGTGTTTGCTTACATTGAGCAGTCGCAGATTGACGAGATGATGGCTTATTTGCAGCACGAATTCCCGGAGATTACCGCTTTACTCTACATCATCAATCAGAAGAAGAACGACACCATCTTTGATCAGGAGGTAATTACCTATGCTGGTCGCGACCACATCTTTGAAGAGATGAATGGTTTAAAATTCAAGATTGGTGCGAAGTCGTTTTATCAGACAAACTCTGCGCAAGCCTACGAGTTGTATAAGATTACCAAGGAATTTGCAGGTTTTACAGGTGATGAATTGGTATATGATCTTTACACCGGTGCAGGTACCATTGCGAATTTTGTTGCAGGCAGCGTGAAGCAGGTTGTCGGTATCGAGTATGTGCCTACTGCCATTGAAGATGCGAAGTTCAACAGTGCAATGAATGGCATTGATAACACCATTTTCTACGCAGGTGATATGAAAGACATTCTGACCGCATCATTTATAGAAAGTCACGGTAAGCCGGATGTAGTGATTACAGATCCACCACGTGCAGGGATGCATGCAGATGTTGTTGCACGTTTACTGGAAATGGAAGCGGAGAAGATTGTGTATGTAAGTTGTAATGCGGCAACACAGGCGAGAGATATTGCGTTATTAAACGAGAAGTATGACGTGGTACGCATAAAACCAGTAGATATGTTTCCGCACACACAACATGTGGAAAACGTTGTTTTACTTAAATTGAAAGTCGCGTAATGGATATAGAAGAGTTATTACCACAGCAGCCGGAAGGCGATAAAAAAGATAAGAAGAAGGAGAGCCCGTTGGTGAGCCTGGAAAAAGATCTGGACCTATATGCAGATTCGATCCGGGAGGTTGCCATTGATATCATCATGGAGGGCATTTCTACACATCCCATTTTCATCGCGCATCAGCATAGCGTAAATATTGGTGAGGTGATTTTGAACCGGGAGGAGTTGAATACGAACTGGACCATTCAGGCTTCGACATTGGAGGAGTTTGTGGAGAAAGGGATCATTAATCCTGAAAAGAAGGTGCTTTTCCTGAAGAGCTATAAAAAGACAGAGGACTTTATGTGCGTTTTTGTAATCGTACCTGAAGGCGCAAACTTTATTTACTACCCGTACAAAAACAAGCGGGCATAAAAAATCCCGGCGGGACATCCATCCAGTCGGGATTTAACTAAAAACTCAAACTAACTTAATTTATTCTCTTTACGCTTCCACTTCTGGAAGAAGATGTCTTTTTATACGAGGCGTTTCCGCTGAATCTGATGTCACTTCCGCCGGAGGCATCTGCTTCTAATCCTTTGTTGACGCGGATTTCGGCATCTGAACCGCCACTTGCATGTACCTTGGCGTAGTCTACACTGAATGCTTCAGCGTCTACGTCGCTGCCTCCGCTAATGTGCATGTCCATGTTTGTTGCAGTCCCTTTAAGATCAACATCTGAACCGCCGCTAGCCTTTATGGTGATGTCTTTGCAGATGATGTTCAATTCAACATCTGAACCCCCTGAAGTGGCCAATGCCATGCGATCAGTTTTGATGGCTTGCTGCGCGTAAACGTCGCTACCACCGCTTGCAGATAATTCCTCCAGGGTTTTAAAGTTTAAATATACTTTCAGGCTTTTACCACCTCTGAACATACCCGACAAACTGTTGTTATCTCTGTATTTGATATTCAGCTTATTGCCTTCTTTTACCAGAATAAGCCTGTCCACAAGCTCCTTGTCACCCACCGCCTTCGCGCTCTCGCTGTTCCCTTGTGTGAGGTACAGGTCGATGCCGCTGGATACGCTTACTTTGTTGAAGTTGATTACGGTCATGTTTTTGGTAACCTGTGCAAACAAGCTGTTGCTAAACAAAAGGGTAGCCGAGAACAAAATCGCTGAGGTGGTGTAAAACTTTTTCATGTTTTGGATTGCTATGTTTAAGGATTAGACGCAGTTGCAGCCAAAACGTTGCAGGGAAAGTAAAAAATTTTAGGATATTTGATTAAACCCATTAAAATTGTTCTTTTTGCAGGGTAAAATACATTCTATGGCAGATTCTCCATTACTTATCTTAGACAAGACGCAAATTCAGCAGAAGATTAACAGGATAGCATACCAGATACTGGAAGACAACCTAAACGAAAAGGAAATTGTGCTTGCCGGGATATGGGACAGGGGTTACAAAGTTGCGCTTAGACTGCAAAGTAAACTTCAGGAGATCTCCAGCCTAAATATTCTATTGTTACGTATAGACCTGGAGAAGCAGAACAGCAAGCTGGTTGCTTCGACAGACTTAGATGAGTCAAAATGGAAGAATAAAGTCATCATTATTGTAGATGACGTGCTGAACAGCGGCAGAACCCTGGCTTATGGCTTAGGTGTATTTCTGAATACCCCACATAAGAAGATCAGAACAGTGGTGCTTGTAGACCGCAGTCATAAAATTTTTCCCATTGCAACGGACTTCGTTGGACTGAAAATGGCAACGGTGTTAAAGGAGCATGTTGATGTGGTGATGGATGTACCCAATGAAGAAGACGGTGTTTATTTGAGCTGATATGATCGTCTTTACGTATACGGTACTCGTTTTTTTGATCCTTCGGTTTACCGTTACGTTATTTAATTTTCTATCCAACCCAAAACTATCGGCCTTTCGGCCGGCTTTTGCGAGTTCGGTATCCATCGTGATTACACTTCGCAATGAAGAAAGCAACCTGCTCAATCTGCTGGATTCGATAAAAGCGCAGGACTTTACTTCCTTTCAGGCTTTCATTTTCTACAGTGCAATGGAAAAGCAGGACGAAGAAACCGTTGCGCAGTTCTGTAGTTACGATAACCGGTTCCGAATGATAAAAGGGGACCCTCAGGATTTGTCCTGGGTAGCGCGCGAGGCGACCGGAGATTACCTGATGCTGCTTGATTCCAACACACATATACATACTGGGTTGATCAATTCAATGATTTACCGGCTCCGGGTTTTCAAGATGGGTATTGTCAGTGTTGTTCCAACGCCGGTACTTAAAAGTCTGCGTCAGCAGCTGGTGCTTCCGCTGAGTGACTTCATGCTGCTGAACATGGTTCCACTACGATTGGTGCGTTTGTTTAAAACGCCGGTACTATCGGCTTCGAACAAGGACTGCCTGCTTTTGGATGCGAAATTATGTTTCCAGAATCAATGGCTGGAACGTTTGGATCCGGCTAAAGGCGCTGCCGACCTGCTCAGGTTGGTTAAGTTAGATCAGCAAAACGCGGAAGTGCTCCTGGGCAATACCTTTATCTACAAGTGCCCCAAAAACAACGATGCCGAAGCACTGGCAACAGCTGGCGATAGCCTTCGTTTATACTTCAATGGCAATCTGTTTGTGGCTTTTCTGTACGTCTTCTTAGTGGTCGTAGGGCCGCTGATCATATTTCTGGTCTTTGATATCAACGTATTGGTGTTGCCCATCGGGCTTATTTTCCTATCCAGAGTAATGATCGCCTTCCTGACGGCGCAAAATCCGTTTTATGCTGTGATCACACACCCCTTGCAAATGATCATGCTCCTGGTGGTGTACATAAAAGCTTTAAGCAGTCAATTATTGACCTCTGGTAAACAGAAGACGCGATAATGTAGCGGCTTTTTATGTAAATTTGGGGCTTAAACTTTCAACCTGGGATGAGTTATAATTTAGCTGTAAACATTGACAAGGCGTCGGGCTTCTGCTTCGGTGTCGTTTATGCCATTGATATGGCGGAAGATATTCTGGATCAGGAAGAATACCTTTACTGCCTTGGCGATATCGTGCACAACGATGAAGAGGTTAGACGGTTAACGGAAAAGGGACTTCGTATCATTGATCACGATGATCTGAAGAACCTCCATCAGGAAAAAGTGTTGATCCGTGCACACGGGGAGGCGCCTGCAACGTATCAGATCGCTTTAGAAAACAAGCTCACCCTTATTGATGCTTCCTGCCCGGTAGTGCTGAAGTTGCAAAATCGCATCAAGCATTCCCATGATGAAAAAGAACAGATCGTGATTTTTGGGAAACATGGGCATGCGGAGGTTATTGGCCTGCAAGGCCAAACCAATGGTGAAGCTTTGGTGTTTCAGGATGTAAATGAACTGGAGCAGCTGAATTTGCCGCAGAAGTTTACGTTATACAGCCAGACAACCAAAAGCACGGACAAGTTTTACGCGATAAAGGACCACCTGATTAGCAAAGGTTATGATGTGAAAGCGAATGATACCATCTGCAGACAGGTATCGAACCGCTATGATGATCTTGCTACGTTCGTTGTAGACTACGATAAGATCATTTTTGTTTCCGGAAAGAAGTCATCCAACGGGAAGGTGCTTTTTGATGTTTGCAAGAAACACAATGAGCAGTGCTACTTTATTTCTGCGGTTTCAGAGCTGGATAAGAGTTGGTTCAGCCCGAATGACCGAGTAGGTATCTGTGGCGCAACATCAACACCGATGTGGTTGATGGAACAAGTGAAAGAAGAAATTCAATTATATTAATTCAATACAAATCAGGCATTCATATAGTCTGAATACAATATGGGAAAAAAGGGTGTACTGTTAGTGAATTTAGGGACGCCGGATAGTCCGGAGGTGAAGGATGTACGTAAGTATCTTGATGAATTTCTGATGGATGAACGTGTGATTGACATCCCGGCTTTAAATCGGAATCTATTGGTAAGGGGTATTATTGTTCCTTTCAGAAGTCCGAAAACGGCTAAACTTTATAAAGAAATCTGGGATGAAAAGGGCTCACCTTTATTGTACTTCAGCGAAGTTCAGCTTGCGCTGGTACGTGAGCAGCTCGGTCCGGATTACCAGGTAGAGTTAGCCATGCGCTACCAGAGCCCATCTATCGAAACGGCACTTTCCAAGCTACGCGCGGGTCAGGTGGATAGTATCCGGGTATTGCCTTTATTTCCGCAGTACGCTTCAGCGAGTACAGGATCTGTGATTCAGAAGGTGATGGGCATTGTGGGTAAATGGCCTACCATTCCCAATGTGAGTTTCGTGAACTCTTTCCATGATAATGAACTGATGATTGAGGCTTTCGCAGATAATGCAAAGAAATATCAGCCGGAGACCTATGATCATGTTTTATTCAGCTTTCACGGTTTGCCGGAACGCCAGTTGATCAAGTGTGATGATTCAGGTAAACACTGTTTGAAATCTGCGGATTGCTGTTCTAAGCTGACGGATGTCAATCAATTCTGTTATTCGGCACAGAGCCATGACACAGCACGATTGATTGCTGCGGAGCTGAACATTCCAAGAGAAAAATATTCTGTATGTTTCCAGAGTCGCCTGGGTAAAGAACCTTGGGTGCAGCCTTATACAAGTGATGTGTTAACGGATCTTGCTGCCAAAGGCAACAAGCGCTTGCTGGTTTTCTGTCCTGCTTTTGTGGCCGACTGCCTGGAGACTTTGTATGAAGTGACCGTAGAATATGGCGAAGAATTCAAGAAGCTTGGTGGCGAGGAAGTGCAGTTGGTGGCCAGCTTGAATGACAACCCGAAATGGATCCAGGCTATGATCCAGATGATTAAATGCTAATTTAGATAAGCCTTCACTTTTTCATATATGCTTGCTGTGGCCCCTTTCTGACTGGCCACGTATTCTTTTGCAAGCGACACTGCTTTCTGGTTGTTTTTGAACAGCTGGAAAGCAGTAACTAACGACTTTTCATCTTCAATACTTTTTGCAGCGCCGATTTTCAGCAGGTCATGTGCTTCCTGAAACTTGCGGTAATTCGGACCAAAAATTACGGGTAGGCCGAAGGCCGCTGCTTCCAGCGTATTGTGAATGCCCACGCCAAAGCCGCCGCCAATGTAGGCAAGCTTACCATACTGATATAAGGAAGATAACATCCCAATGTTGTCAATGATGAGGATCCGTGCCGCTGCCGCGTTTTCTGTGGTCAGTGCAGAATACCGTATCGCGGTAGGGAATAGTTGTTCAATTTGCCTGATGTGCTCCGCGCCAATTTCATGAGGCGCAAGGATGAATTTCCAATCTGTTATTGCTGTAGCGAGTTCCTGAAGGAGCTGCTCATCTGCGGGCCAGGTACTTCCGGCGATGAAAACCTTATGCTGTGCTGCGAAACTGCTGATCAGGGGAAGTAATGTTGGATGCTCCGCATTTTCCGCTACGCGGTCAAACCGGGTGTCTCCAGCGATGCTGGCATTATGATGTTTTAGCTGCTTCAATAGATCTACACTCTGCTGGTTTTGCACAAAGAACCAGGTTACATGCTTGAGAATATTCCTGTTGAAGCTGCCGTAGAATTTGAAAAAGATTTGGTCTGGGCGGAAGATTCCTGAGATGATGAACAGGGGTGTTTTGTGTTCCGCTAAAACGCTGAAGTAATGGTGCCAGAATTCGTACTTGGTGAAGATTGCAATTTCCGGATTGATGGCCTGAATGAACCTTTCCGCATTGCGGCGGGTATCTAAGGGGAGGTAGAATACGCCATCCGCGCCTGCGTAATGCTTGCGGATCTCGTAACCTGAAGGGGAGAAGAAGGTGACCACGATCTTTTTACCGGGGTGTTCTGCCTTTATTTTCTCCAGCACCGGACGGCCTTGTTCAAATTCGCCGAGGGAGGCAAAGTGAAACCAGATGTGTTTTTCTGACGGATCTATGCGAGCTGCTATCTGCCTGAAGATCTGTTTTCTGCCGTTTACAAATTGTTTTGCTTTACTGTTAAAGGGCGCGACGAGCCTGATAATCAATCCGTAAAGTAAAATACCAATATTGTAAAGGAAAACCATTTTGTGTGTTTATTTATTATCTTAGCCGAAGATACCCGAATTATATTAAAGGGAAACAAATTTAGAGAAAACCAGTTCAATGACATCGGTATGCTTTGCAATCGTACAAGCCCTGCCCTTACTTTTACCTCAAAATAAATGAAACGCAAAAGAGTATTAATCACCGGTGCCGCCGGTTTCTTAGGTTCGCACTTGTGCGACAGATTTATTAAAGAAGATTTCCATGTGATTGCCATGGATAATTTAATCACCGGAGATTTAAAGAATATTGAACACCTTTTTCCATTAGAGAACTTTGAGTTTGCACATCACGACGTATCTAAGTTCGTACATGTGCCCGGTGAACTGGATTATATCCTCCATTTTGCCTCACCAGCAAGTCCTATTGACTATTTGAAAATTCCGATTCAAACCTTAAAGGTAGGATCTTTAGGTACACATAACCTGCTTGGCCTTGCTAAAGCTAAAGGCGCAAGAATGATCATCGCTTCCACTTCGGAGGTTTATGGCGATCCAAGTGTAAACCCACAACCAGAGGAGTACTGGGGTAATGTAAACCCGGTAGGCCCAAGAGGGGTATACGATGAAGCTAAGCGTTTTCAGGAAGCCATGACTATGGCATATCATACTTTCCACGGCGTGGAAACCAGAATCGTAAGGATTTTCAATACTTACGGCCCAAGAATGCGACTGAATGATGGACGTGTGTTGCCTGCATTTATCGGTCAGGCGCTGCGTGGCGAAGATCTAACCGTTTTCGGAGATGGATCGCAAACCCGCTCGTTCTGTTATGTTGATGATCTGATCGAAGGTATTTACCGTTTGCTGTTCAGCGATTATGCGCAGCCAATGAACATCGGTAACCCGGATGAAATTACCATCAAACAATTCGGTGAAGAGATTATTAAACTTACCGGTACTTCACAGAAACTGGTACTTAGAGACCTGCCTGTTGATGATCCAAAGCAACGCCGTCCGGATATTACCAAGGCAAGAGCAATTCTGGGCTGGGAGCCAAAAGTAAGCAGAGAAGAAGGGTTGAAAATTACTTACGAGTACTTCAAGTCCTTACCTGAAGAAGCTTTGGTAAACGTTGACCATAAAGATTTTACAACCTATAATAAATAAGAATGGCGAAGATATTAGTGACTGGCGGTACGGGCTTTATTGGCTCGCACACTGTAGTCGAACTATACAATGCTGGATATGAGGTCATCATCGTGGATGATTTCTCCAATTCAAACCCTAAAATCCTAAATCAGCTTGAAACCATCACTGGCATCAAGCCTGAGTTTGTTGAACTGGATCTTTGTGATGAAGCTAAAGTTAAAGCTTTTGTAGCTGACAACACGGACATCACTGGTGTAATCCATTTCGCGGCGTTCAAAGCCGTAGGCGAGTCGGTTCAACAGCCTTTAAAATATTATAGAAACAATTTCTATTCACTACTGAACGTACTTTACGCTTTTAACAGCAAGATAGACTTCGTGTTTTCTTCATCCTGCACAGTTTATGGTCAGCCAGATCAACTGCCGGTTACAGAGTCTGCACCGGTTAAAAAGGCAGAATCACCTTACGGAAATACCAAACAGATTGCGGAAGAAATGCTTACTGAAGCCTGTGCGGTTAGTCCGGAGTTGTTCGTGACCTCGCTACGTTACTTCAATCCTGTGGGCGCACATGAATCTGCATTGATTGGCGAATTGCCAATTGGTGTACCACAAAACCTTGTGCCATTTATCACGCAATCTGCGATTGGTAAGCGTGGCCCGATTACGGTTTACGGTAATGATTACAACACGCCAGATGGCAGTGCGATCAGGGATTATATCCATGTGGTAGATCTGGCGAAGGCACACGTTGCTGCAATTAAACGCCTGGAAAGTAAAGCTGCAAGCTCTAACTATGAGGTGTTCAACCTGGGTACAGGGAAAGGCTCTTCGGTATTGGAAATCATAAATGCTTTTGAAGAATCTACCGGCGAGAAATTGAACTACCAGATCGGCCCACGCCGGGAAGGGGATATCGAGCAAGTTTACGGTGACGTAAATAAAGCGGCGAATGAACTGGGCTGGAAAGCGGAACTTGGCATTCAGGAAATGATGCGTTCTGCCTGGAACTGGGAGAAGTACTTGAAAGATAATCCGTTTTAATGGTCTTAGGCGAACATAAGGATCTAAAATATGCGATCACAGGCCTGCCCGTTAAGGAGAAGGATAAGCTGCTGCTGCGGCTGATTGCAAAAGATAAGATCCTTACCGAGCACCTCCACTTTAAGTTGCTGGAGGATGCTTCAGACCTGGAAGCCCGACGTATGGCGCTTTCAGAGCTGATCGAAGCGCAGATTGACGAACTAACATCAACGTACAGGTACAGTGTGAAAGACATCCTGATGGTGTTGCGTACCTTAAATGGCAGGATCAATCATCATTATAAGGTTACTAAAGACCTGAATTCTGAAATTGAACTTCGTATGCAGTTGCTGAATGAGATTCCATTAACCTTGACGCCAAGCGTGCACGCAACTTTAAGTAAATATAATGACCGGATGGTGTTGTACTTTCTACGTACAACACTTTCTGTATACAAGAAATACCTCAAGCTGCATGAAGACTTGCAGTTTGATCTGCAGGATAATCTAAATAAATTGCTCAAAAAGGCATATACGCCCAGATTTGAAGAAACTGCTGAAGCCCTTGGCTTACCAGAAAGTTTATAACCTGAGGCGATGCATGCTGCTTAATACAAAATACCCCATGAAAAAATTCCTAATCACCGGCGGTGCCGGTTTTATCGGTTCACATGTTGTACGAAGATTCGTGAACACCTATCCGGAATATGAAATTGTAAATCTGGATAAGCTAACCTATGCTGGAAATCTTGCTAATCTCAAAGACGTAGAGGATAAACCCAACTACCGCTTTGTGAAAGCCGACATTACGGATGCCGCAGAAATGAACGCTTTGTTTGAAGCAGAGGATTTTGATGCCGTGATTCACCTGGCAGCAGAGTCTCACGTGGATCGTTCCATCGCAGACCCAACTGCATTTGTGATGACCAATGTGATCGGTACGGTAAACCTTCTAAATGCTGCAAGGGCGTACTGGAAAGGCAAGTACGACAGCAAACGCTTCTACCATGTGTCTACCGACGAGGTTTATGGTGCATTGGGTGAAACGGGCATGTTTACCGAAACAACGGCCTATGATCCACATAGTCCGTACTCGGCTTCAAAGGCGAGCTCAGATCACTTCGTACGTGCTTACCACGACACTTACGGTTTGGACGTGGTAATTTCGAACTGCTCAAACAACTACGGTTCACACCACTTCCCGGAAAAGCTGATTCCCTTAGCAATTAACAACATCAAGAACAATCAGCCTGTTCCGGTTTACGGAAAAGGGGAGAATGTGCGCGACTGGCTGTGGGTGGAGGATCACGCACGTGCAATCGACGTGATTTTCCATAAAGCGAAAACAGGGGAGACCTACAACATCGGTGGCCATAATGAATGGAAGAACATTGATCTGATCAACTTATTGTGTCGCATTATGGATGAGAAGCTTGGAAGACCTGCAGGGACTTCTGCGCAGCTGATCACTTACGTAACCGATCGCGCAGGACACGATCTTCGTTATGCGATTGACTCTACTAAACTACAGCAGAAACTGGACTGGGTACCGAGCTTACAGTTCGAGGAAGGTTTGGCGAAAACTGTGGACTGGTTCCTGGAGAATGAGGAGTGGTTGAAAGATGTTACCTCAGGCAATTACCAGGCTTATTACGATACGCAGTATCAGGGCAGGTAGTTCAACTATACAAAGCAAAAAGGCTTGCTGATCAAAGATCAGCAAGCCTTTTTTGTAGGTAAACCATGAACGTATGGGTAAACCACAAACGAGCTTATTCGTAACGTAATGCTTCTACAGGATCCAGTTTAGAGGCCTTCTTCGCCGGGTAGTACCCTGAAATAATGCCAACGAACACACACAATCCGAAGCCACCGAATATAAACATCCAGGGGATGATGAAGGTTCCGCCCATCGCCAGGGATATCGCATTCCCAAGCCCGATACCCAGAAGTATCCCCAGTGCGCCGCCAAACAAACAAATCATAACTGCTTCAATCAGAAACTGCTTTCTAATCGTTGACGGGTTCGCACCAATAGCTTTACGGATCCCGATCTCGCGGGTGCGCTCTGTAACCGACACGAGCATGATGTTCATCAGGCCAATAGAAGCGCCAATAAGCGTTATGGCCCCGATGGCTACGCCACCGATCGCAATGAAGGCCAGGTTTTCGAACAGTGTCTGTGCAACCGCGTCACTCTTGGTAATTTCAAAGTTGTTGGGCTGTCTGATTTTTAATTTCCGGATGTTGCGAAACTCGGCAGTAGCTTCACCGATAATGTTTTCCATGAGATCATTGCTTGGCACCATCACCGTTATGGTGTAGGAAGGCTCCGAACTGGTGATCATCTGCTTGCCTCTAAGCAGTGGCACATATACCGTACGGTCGCTGTTATTGCCCATGCTGGATCCTTTGGCATCAAGCACGCCAATGATCTTCATGCGGTAATTACCAACGTTTATAACCTTGTCAATCGGCGACTCATCTTTAAATAAGGTTGTCTTTAGTTCGTTTCCAATGATGCAGTTGTTTGTCCCCGTAAAGATTTCTGATTTGTTCAGGTTACGGCCTTCCACCAGCTCTAATCCTTGAGCGGCGAGGCCATTCTCGTCCAATGCCTGAACGCTGATGTTGGGGTTGGTTTTTACGGAGCCGTACTTCGCTGTTGCGCCACCAGTAGCACGGATGCTTACCGCCACCGTCGCCGGGGTATTCAGCTGCTCCTTGAACTTGATGGCATCCTCATAACGGATCACCGGAAAAGGCTTCGGGCGCTGCCCTGAACCGCCCACACGAATACCAATGCCACGATTACGGATGGTGAATGAGTTTGCACCCATACTGGAGAAAGCGTCTGTCATGCTCTTTTTCACGGCGTCCAGGGTCGTTAAAATCCCAACCAAGGCCATCAGGCCGATCGCAATGATCAATGCCGTTAACATGGTTCGCAAGCGATTACTTTTAATGGACTGCAGAGCGAGACGGACGTTTTCTTTATAAGTCATTGAAGTATGTAGTTAGCCAAAAGGAACTTTCATAAAAAAGTCCCGCTGTTAAGACAACGGGACCCTGTGATATGTTACAAAGAATATCTACTATTATACGGAGAAGCTGGTACCGCAACCGCATGAACTTGCTGCGTTCGGATTGCTGAAGGTAAAACCTCTTGAATTTAAACCATCCTGCCAATCTACCTGCATACCCATAAGGTACATCTGGTGTGCTTTATGCATGTAAACCTTAATCCCGCTGATGAAAAATTCCTGGTCGCCCTCTTTCTTCTGGTCAAAGCCCAGAACATAGCTCATACCTGAACAACCTCCGCCTTCTACGCCAACACGTAAGCCAAAGTTCTCACCTATTTCCTGCTGGTCTTTTAACTTAAGTAGTTCTTTTACTGCGCCTTCTGTAAAAATAACCGGTGCAAATGCTGTATCAACTGCTGTACTCATCTTGTTTCAATTTAGGATTAACAAATATAATTAATATAAATAATTTGTACATTTTTGTTGAAGCAAAAGCCTTAATTATTACGGTACTTAAACAAAATGCCGTATCCATAGACCTCATTCACATGACTGATAAGAAATTTGTAACCAGCTCTGGTATAGAAATTAAAGAAACATACCCTGATGTAGAACGTACAACTGAAAAGCCTGGCGAATTCCCTTTTACCCGGGGGATTCAGAAAGACATGTACCGCGGCAGGCTCTGGACCATGCGCCAGTACGCCGGCTTCTCTACGGCAAAGGCCTCCAATGAGCGCTACCATTACCTGCTTAGTCAGGGAACGATGGGCTTGTCGGTTGCGTTCGACCTGCCAACGCAGATTGGCTACGACTCAGACCATGAGATGGCAGAAGGGGAAGTGGGGAAGGTTGGTGTTGCAATTGACTCCCTGCGCGACATGGAGATCCTCTTTGACGGCATCAAGCTCGAAGACATCACCACATCCATGACAATCAACGCAACTGCTTCCATTTTGCTGGCCATGTATATTGCACTGGCGAAGCGGCAGGGAGCAGACCTGAAGAAGATCTCAGGTACCATTCAAAACGACATCCTTAAAGAATATGCAGCACGAGGCACCTATATATATCCACCAAAAGCCTCCATGCGCATCATCACCGATATCTTTGAGTACTGCAGCAAGGAAGTACCGAAGTGGAACACGATTTCCATCTCCGGCTACCACATCCGGGAAGCCGGTTCTACCGCCGTACAGGAATTGGCCTTCACTTTGGCCAATGGAAAAGCCTATTTAAACGCCGCTTTGGAGAAGGGTTTGGATATTAACATATTCGCAAAACGACTGTCCTTCTTTTTTAACTGTCACAACAATTTCTTTGAGGAGATCGCCAAGTTCAGGGCAGCAAGACGTATGTGGGCGGGCATCACGAAGGGCCTTGGGGCCACTGACGAGAAGGCGCAGATGCTACGTTTTCACACCCAGACCGGCGGCTCTACACTCACCGCTCAACAACCCCTAAACAACGTTATCCGGGTTACCAACCAGGCCATGGCGGCAGTGCTGGGCGGCACTCAATCGCTGCATACCAATGGCTATGATGAAGCACTGTCGCTACCCACAGAAGCGGCTGCCAAGATCGCCTTGCGCACCCAGCAGGTCATTGCCTTTGAAAGTGGTGTAACGGATACCGTAGACCCTCTTGCAGGCTCCTATTTTATAGAGGCACTCACCGATGAGATCGAGCAGGCGGCCCAGATTTACATCGAAAAGATCGATGCAATGGGTGGTTCCGTGGAAGCCATCGAAAACGGCTACATCCAGAACGAGATTGCTGCTGCGAGTTATCAACATCAGCTTGAAGTGGAAAACGGAAGCAGGATCATCGTAGGTGTTAATAAGTTCGGTCAGGCGCAGGAAACCATCACAGAAACGATGAAAATTGATGAGTCTATCCGTACTTTCCAGACGGAACAGCTTAGAATGTTGAAAACGCAGCGAAATGCTGAAAATGTGCAAAAAACCCTGGATGATTTAAGGGCCGCAACACGTACTGATGCTAACTTAATGCCCTTTATACTAGCTTCAGTGGAGGAATATGCCACTTTGGGCGAGATTGCCGATGTTTTACGTGACGCTTTCGGAGAATACTAAAAATAACTGAAATGGCGTAATTATTTTGTTGATTTTAGAGTTATCCACATTGAATGTTCAAGTTAAGCAAGTTATGCGACTACGTTTTAAGTAGTTACGATTTAAATGAAATTTCTGTTCATTATGTTGATAATTTTTTGAATTTTTGATCTCTCGAATGAGCCAGATCATTAAGCTCCTATCGTCACTGTAAACCAACAAATTAAGAATAACAATGGAAAAAACTTGTACCGAAGTGTGGAAAAACTGTCTTCAAATCATTAAGGATAATATCCCGACCCAAAGTTTCAAGACTTGGTTCGAGCCGATCTCCGCCCTTAAGCTAGAAGGCAAAGTTTTGACCATCCAGGTGCCTAGTTTGTTCTTCTATGAATGGCTGGAGGAGCACTATGTTGGGTTACTGCGTAAGACTGTAAAAAAGCAACTTGGGGATGAAGGAAGACTAGAATATAACATCGTTGTAGATAAGTCCTCAAGTACTGGTAATCCATACACTACCAACATGCCATCCAACGGTAATGGAGCCGAAGCGAAGATCCAATCGATGCCTATTCCTGTAGCCATCAACAAGGACATCAAGAACCCGTTTATCGTACCGGGTTTGAAGAAAATGAATGTTGACCCACAGTTAAATTCTAACTACACATTCGAAAACTACATTGAAGGAGATTGCAATAGATTAGCCCGTTCAGCGGGGTATGCTGTTGCAGCAAAACCAGGTGGTACTTCTTTTAACCCGCTTATGATCTATGGCGGTGTAGGTCTTGGAAAAACACACCTTGCACAGGCTATCGGAAACGAAATCAAGAGAACTATGCCAGACAAGCTGGTGATCTATGTTTCTTGCGAGAAATTCTGTCAGCAGTTTGTGGATTCCTTAAAGAACAACACCATTAATGACTTTGTAAACTTTTACCAGGCCATGGACGTGATCATCATGGATGATGTACACAACTTTGCCGGTAAGGAAAAGACACAGGATATCTTCTTCCACATTTTCAATCACCTGCATCAATCAGGCAAGCAGGTTATCCTATCTTCAGATAAATCACCTAAAGATTTATCCGGATTAGAAGAGCGTTTGTTAAGCCGTTTCAAATGGGGCCTTTCTGCAGATCTTCAGGTGCCAGACCTGGAAACCAGAATTGCCATTTTAAAGAAGAAGATGTATGCTGATGGTATTGAACTGCCATCTGATGTGATTGAGTATGTAGCACACAACATTGATAACAATGTACGTGAGCTGGAAGGCGCGATGGTATCATTGCTGGCGCAATCCACCATGAACAAGAAGGAAATTGACCTGGCACTTGCTAAAACAATGCTTAAGAACTTCATTAAGCACACCTCTAAGGAGATTTCCATGGAGTTCATTCAGAAACTGGTATGCGAGTACTTTGAAGTACCTGCAGACATGGTAAAGTCGCCTACACGTAAACGTGAGATCGTACAAGCCCGTCAAATCTCCATGTATCTGTCTAAGAGCCACACAAAATCATCCCTGAAGTCTATCGGCGCGTTTTTCGGCGGAAGAGATCACTCCACCGTAATCTATGCCTGCCAGACGGTAGAAGATCTGATAGAAACAGACAAGAAATTTAAAGGATATGTACACGATATCCAGAAGAAACTGAAGATGAGCTAAACTGCATCTCAAACAAGAAAGGCCCTGATGAACGTTCATCAGGGCCTTTCTTGTTTATAAGCAAACCTACTTCAGCTGTTCCAGCTTGGCCAGGCCATAGAATATGCCTGCCGTGTGTAGCGCCTGGTCAATCTCGTTGTTTAAAACCATTTGCTTAACCTCCTCAATCGAATACTCCTCAACGGCTAAAAACTCGTGCTCGTCCAGGCTTTGTTCGTGTGTCTTCATGCCACCTGTCAGCAGGTAGGTGAAAGTCTTGTTTGTAGAGGTCGCTGGGTTTGGATACAGCGTGGCAATCAATTCAATGCTGTCGAAGGTGTAACCGGTTTCTTCCAGTAGTTCCCTTTTTACGGCATCTGCCGGATCCTCATCACCGTCAATCACGCCGCCTGGTATTTCCAGGGAGATGATGTCTGCCGCATGCCTGTACTGACGCACCAGAATCATCTTGTTTTCTTTTGTAATTGCTACGGCATTAACCCAGTTCGGGTATTCCAGCACATAGTAGTCGTCCTTAATAACGCCGTCCTGTAGTTTACAGGTGTCGACACGTAACGTAGCCCATTTCTCTCTAACCACATATCTTGTGGAAAGCTTATCCCATTTCTTAATTTCCATTTATTATTCTAATTACCAACTGCCGCTGCTTCCGCCACCGCCAAAACTACCACCACCGAAACCGCCGAAGCCACCTCCGCCGCTGCCGCCACCAAATCCACCACCGCCAAAGCCACCGCCGCTGTTACGACCGCCGCCGCCACCAAGAAGCATGCTCCAGAAGAGTGCATCTGCTACACCACGACCGCCAATAACCTGACTGCCGCCTCTGCCGCCACCTTTTTTGATGATCAGTATAATGATCACTACAATAATGATCAGAATAGGCACCGCACTGCTGTTATCGCGCTTTTTAGCACGCGGACCATCACTCTTATATTCGCCTTTTACAACCTTGATAATGGAGTTTGTTCCTGCGTCCAGTCCTGCGTAATAATCTCCCGCCTTAAATGCCGGTTTAATGTCAGTTTCAATGATGCGGTTCGTGTAAATATCGGGTAGGGCACCTTCCACACCATAACCAGTCTGGATGGAGATCTTGCGGTCGCCCAGGGCAACAACGATCATTACCCCATTGTTCTTGTTGGCACCACCAACACCCCATTTGCGGCCCAGTTGTAAAGCATATTCATTTATGTCGTAATCGCCAACTGTTTTTACAATTGCTATCGCGATCTGTGTAGAAGTCGAATCATCAAAAGCAACAAGTTTGTTTTCCAACTGCTGCGCTTGCGATGCTGATAAAGTTCCGGTATAATCGTTAACCAATTTCGCCGGCTTTTCAGGTAAGTCCTGCCCAAAAACAGTTCCACAGGTAAGTGCCAGTAAAAAAGCTATTACTAGGTTTTTCATCCGTTGTTTATTTTGTTTTAGTGATGAAACAAACATGATCTTAGTCATGGTATTACGTTCAAGATCATGTGATTTCATAGCTTATTAAAATTTGTGTTTATCCATGTCAATGATGTCATTCGGCAGTTCGTTCACATCATCATGTGCGTAGGGGAAGAATATCGCAAGCTTTTCACCTGCAAGCTTCACACCCGCAATGATGCCGCCTGCATAGTTGCCGCTGGCAAAATGAGCTTTCATCGCAATCTGCGTGGTCTCCCAGAAATCTTCCGGTACCACGCGGTAAATGCCACTGTCACCAATAATGGCGAACTTATGGTCTTCGTAGGCCAGGTAAATCAGCACCCCGTTTTTGTCGGAAGTCTTATCCATATCCAGCTTAAAGAAATACTCCGTAGCGCGGTCATATGCCTCACCACTGCAGCGTTTTTCAATCGCAATGCGGATTTCACCAGAGGTCAATTTCTCCGCCTCGGCAATCGTAGCTGCAATAAGTTCCTGTTCTTCTTCTGTGAAAATAGCCATAATAGCTCTATAATGAAGATAAGGGTAAGGCTGGACTATAAAAGACCAAACTTACCCTTACCGAATGTGATCAATAAATTAGAATTCGATTTTAGGTGCATTCTGCGCACCAGCATCTGCTTTAAATCCAGCCTTCGGTCCGAAACCAAAGATACCTGCTGTAAGGTTGTTCGGAAATGAACGAACTTTAGTGTTAAAAGTCTGTACAGACTGGTTAAAGTCGCGACGTGCCGTAGCGATTCTATTTTCAGTACCTTCCAGTTGCACCGAAAGATCGCTGAACTGTTGGGTAGCACGAAGTTCCGGATAGTTTTCAGTCAACACCATTAAACGGCCCAATGCCTGACTGATTCCACTTTGTGCATTCTGAAATTTATCAATGTTTTCTGCAGTCAGTTTTGTTGGATCAACCGTGATCTGGCTTGCTTTAGAACGTGCTTCAATAACCTGCGTTAAGGTTGTCTGCTCAAATTTTGCAGCACCTTTAACCGTACTAACCAGGTTCGGAATCAAATCTGAACGGCGTTGGTATTGTGTTTCCACCTGACTCCATTTGGTTTTAACATCCTCATCCAGTTGAACTAAATTATTGTAGCCGCTGCAACCGCTGAACACTACAAATAAAACCAGAATACCTACAACTACTAATACGATTTTTTTCATGTCTTAAAAATTAATTAAATGAAGGTCATAAATTTTTGCTTCACCTTTAACAATGGATTTCCCCTGTTAATATACGCTTTAGAATCAATTTCTGTACCTTTGTTACGATTCAGGATAAAAACCTGACAGGAATATGCAAAAAGACATCGAAATTAAAGTTGCGCCAGAAAATCTGGACAACACTGCCGTAATTCTGCACACTTTGGCAGGTGCCCTGAACATCAAGTCATCCAACATTACCGATTTTCATGTCCTGAAACGTTCTATTGATGCACGTTCACGAGTGGTTATTTACCGCTTGCAGGTTCGTGTTTTCATAGATGAGGAAGCGCCGAAAGAAAAGTTTGCACAAGCGTACCCGAATGTTGCCGATCAAAAACCGGTGATCATCGTTGGCGCCGGACCGGCGGGTCTCTTTGCCGCTTTGCAGTGCATCCAAAATGGCATGAAGCCCATCGTACTTGAAAGGGGTAAGGATGTTAAGCAGCGCCGTCGTGATCTTGCGGCCATAAATAAACAAGGACTCGTAAATACGGAATCCAATTATTGCTACGGTGAGGGTGGGGCAGGTACCTACTCCGACGGAAAATTATATACTCGCTCCAATAAAAGGGGTGATGTAAATCAGGTGCTGGAGATTTTCGTTCAACATGGCGCTAAGCAAGACATTCTGATTGATGCCCGCCCACACATCGGCACCAACAAATTACCCCAGATCATAACGGCCATCCGCGAGACGATCCTAGCCGCCGGGGGCGAAGTCCAGTTTGATCGTAAGGTTACGGACTTTATCCTTTCCGAAGGGAAGATCAAAGGCGTTGTCGTGAATGGTGAGGAGCAGCTTCTGGCAGATGCAGTCATTCTTGCCACCGGGCATTCCGCCAGAGATATGTACGAGTTGTTGCACGAGAAGAACATCCTGGTTGAAGCCAAGCCTTTCGCATTAGGGGTTCGGATTGAACATCCGCAATCCATCATAGATGCCGCGCAGTATCACTGCGATATCCGGAGCCCATTCCTGCCACCGGCAAATTACAGCCTGGTCGAGCAGGTGGACGATCGCGGTGTATTTTCTTTCTGTATGTGCCCGGGCGGAATCATCGCACCATGTGCCACCTACAAAGAAGAGATCGTCGTGAACGGCTGGTCGCCCTCTAAGCGCAACAATCCTTTCGCGAATTCCGGAACTGTCGTGCAGATCAATCTGGAAGATGTGCCCGGAACAGATCCACTGCGCATGATGAACTTTCAGGCTGCCATTGAGAAAACGGCATTTCAGCTCGGCGGCGGAAATCTGGTTGCACCCGCACAACGGATGATTGACTTCGTCGAAAATCGACTTTCTGTAGATCTTCCGAAGAATTCTTACCTGCCGGGTACCAAAAGTGCCATGCTGCGGGATACCCTGCCGGACTTTGTTTTTAAAAGTTTACAGCAGGCCTTACCCAAGTTTGGAAAAAAGATGAAAGGCTACTATACCAACGAAGCGATATTGGTTGGTGTGGAAAGCCGGAGTTCATCGCCCGTTCGCATCCCGCGGGAAAAGGAAAGCTTTCAGCATCCGCAGGTCGCCGGACTTTTCCCATGTGCAGAAGGTGCTGGTTATGCAGGCGGTATTGTCTCAGCGGCAATTGATGGCATCAACTGTGCAAATGCTGTTCTAAAATTTCAATAAAACATTAGTTTATAGGACTTGTTGTAAAGCATAGATTAAATCAGTCTTGTTTTTACATCCTTATATATATACATATGAAAAATACATTAATCATAGGTGCAACGCCAAATCCTTCTCGATACGCATATAAAGCAGCACAGATGTTGAAGGCCAAAGGTCACGACATCATTAATGTGGGCATCAAGTCTGGTGCTGTCGCGGGTGTGGATATTGAAAAGCCCGGGCAGATTCATGAAGATGTTCATACGATTACGATGTATGTAGGACCGCACCTCCAGAGTGAGTACTACGATTATATATTACAGACCAATCCGAAAAGGGTGATTTTCAATCCAGGTACGGAAAACGACGAACTCGAGGAGTTGCTACGAAGCAATGCAATTGAACCAGTTGAAGCCTGTACGCTGGTGATGCTGGCGACCGGCCAATATTAACACTTACCGGTTGTCGAAAGCTAATTACGGTGCTGTTCGAAGATCTTTTTACTGGTCACGTACCGGATGTTTGCAATGGCATAATCTCGGGTAAACTGTGCTGAACCCGCACCATCCCAATAAATCACGACGGTGTTGAAAGGCACTTCGGACTTTATCGCAAACAGGCGAGCGCCTCCGGGCGACTTCACTTTTTGTCCAACCCTTCCTATTGGGGTGTCATCAGGCAGACGATCGCTGTCGAAATAGCCGGCGCCAAATTCCACTGGATTATTGTTGTTAAGATTCAGGCGTGCCGAGAGTTCAAATCCAAAAATATAGCATTTCTTAGAAAGTGTTATGGTCACAGTAGACCAGTCGGCCATCCTTAAGACATGTGGATCATTGGTTTCCACATAGGGGCTCACATTCCAGTTACCCCACCATTCCGTATTTGTTGGGTCGAACTTGCGAGGCGCGCTATCCCCAAGGTCGAAGATCAGTTTTAACTTTCCGTCATCTAATGAATCCACAAACGTCTGATTGGGTAGTTTTGAAATGTCGTATTTTGTTGTGTACTTTAGATAGGGTGCACAAATCGTGTCTAGTGCGACGAAGTATTTCCCCATGGTGTTAAACACCCTTACCTGAGGCAGCGGTTCTGCTGCTGCAGTCACAAGCTGGACTTGTTGCTCCACGATGTTGTTGTCGTTTTTTTCACATCCCATTAAAACAATTAATCCTAACAGGAAACAGCTTTTGGTTTTAAGGTTTTTCATAATATGATTTAAGTTGAGTTCCAAATAAGACGACGGCTGTAATTCAGGATGCAAGTATATTCGGGCATCGTCGATTGGGAACCTGGTTAAATAATGAAAAGCAAAGCTGAATGCTGAATGGTACAGTTCGTAATGGCGATCACGTTAAGCTGGGAGCGATTTGACTTATAATAAGAATAGGGCTGAACCCTAAAATCTGCTGTATACTAATCTCTGCGGTTTGAGGATATAGATATTTGATACGTGCTTTCTTGAGCCTTATTAAAGCTACGTATAGTTAATGATGTGAGCAAATTTTTATATTGGAGCCATTTAATTACAATAGGGGGCGCCTTAATAGGGTACTGGATGGTACCTGCTTCGGGATTGACCCGGGGTCTACGCGCCCTCGATCCGGGGTCCATACGGCGGTGATGCGGCTAAATGCCGGGTCAACGCCCTATCGAGGCCCTAGATACCCCGGGTTAACTGCTATCCTGTTCGGTTGTCTTGCGGTTTTTCGGTATGCTGGTCTATTAAATTGAGTAGTTATAGGTTCAGATGTTGCTTTGTGGAGGAAATTTCAGGAAGCGAGCCTATAATAGCAGGTAAATTCAGCGGTGAAAACGCCTTATTGTACAACTTACACAAACCCCGGTGCATTGCTGTGAAAATGATTGCGCTTGTTTCCCAGCGAATTAGCTGGGGATAACAAGATATTTCTATATATTGTTTTGCAGCAAAGGATTTTTCTTCTACATTTGCACTCCGCTTCGGAGGAAGAGGATTAGTGAAAAGGATAAAGAAGTAAAGATTTGAAAGGCTGATAAAGGAGTGAGAAATTGTCTCTTTTTGTGTTTACCTGAAACGGCAAACAAACTCTGGACACAGAGGAAAACAAGAAGAAAAAAAAGAAAAATAAATTCTTGACAATATCAAAATCATTACTACCTTTGCAGTCCCAACAAACAGGGAGCCGCTTAACGGATGTTA